>Ga0265798_10000056_pt1 | contig 235692 bp, 202 predicted proteins | sample P3T30metagenome_FD_192430 | JGI IMG/M metagenome (GOLD analysis project Ga0265798, IMG submission 192430) | Plant litter microbial communities from East Loma Ridge, Irvine, California - P3 T30 | ecosystem: Environmental > Terrestrial > Plant litter > Unclassified | place: USA: California... | reverse complement strand
TTTGCTTTACCAGCTGGAACTTGCAGCTTGATAAAGCCAATGATTTTCTTTGCCATGAAAGGCTCCTATCTTTGACTTGAGTAGTAGCGCCCCACCACGACTACTCGTCTCGGCGGGGCTCCTCTTATCGGATTCCGCCTGACTACTGCGACGTCCCGATTACGACGTTGTATTTGAAGCATTGGGGACAGAGTACCGCTGCGCCTCGCTGCGCGAGGCTTCGCTTAACTCTTTCCCACAAAGGGTCATACTTTCTCTACCTGCCCGAACTCCAGTTCCACCGGAGTTGCGCGGCCGAAGATGGTGACTGAGACACGCACCTTCGATTTTTCGTAGTTCACTTCCTCGACGTTGCCGTTGAAGTCGGTGAACGGGCCTTCCTTGATCCTGACTTGCTCGCCCACTTCGTACAGCACTTTTGGACGAGGCTTTTCGACACCCTCTTGAACCTGCTGCATGATCTTGTCGATCTCGCGCGCTGGAATCGGGGTCGGCTTGTTCGATTTGCCGCCGATGAAGCCGGTGACCTTGCTGGTGTTTTTCACCAGGTGCCAGGTTTCGTCGGTCATTTCCATCTCAACCAGCACGTAGCCCGGGAAGAAGCGGCGCTCGGAAACGGCTTTGGTGCCGTTGCGCATCTCGACAACTTCCTCGGTCGGCACCAGGATCTGGCCGAACTGTTCTTGCATGCCGCCGCGCTCGATACGCTCGGTCAGCGCACGCATCACGCTCTTTTCCATGCCCGAATAGACATGGACGACGTACCAGCGCTTGTTGCTGACCGGGACGCTCACCGGTGCAGCTGCTGCTTCTTGCTCAGGAGCGCCAACTGCCGGAATTTCTTCCGGCGTCGCACTGTCTTGCACGTTATCGCTCATGTTTATTTCCAACCCAGGACAAAGTCGTACAACAGGAGCTCGAGCAATTTGTCCGTGCCCCACAGGAAAATCGCCATCACGACCACGAAGGCAAACACGATGCCGGTGATCTGCATGGCTTCACGGCGGGTCGGCCAGACGACCTTCTTGGTCTCGCGCACAGACTCTTTGGCGAAGCTCAGGAAATCACGGCCGGTGGTGGAGGTCCACAAAAGCAGGACAGCAAAAACTAAACCAGCCAAGAGGGCGCCTGCGGCGACCAAGGCTGGTTTGTTTTGGCCTGTCAGGTAAAAGAACCCGACGACGCCTGCAATCGCTGCAACCACCGCCAGTGCGACCTTGAACTTGTCATTCGAGGTGCTGACAGTTTGCACGGATTGATTAGACATTCTTCTTTACTTTCGGTGCTGCGCACCAGAATTCGGTGGCAGGGGCGGAGGGAATCGAACCCGCGACCTTCGGTTTTGGAGACCGACGCTCTGCCAATTGAGCTACACCCCTACGAAGACTTCCTACTGAATCCAGCATTATACAGCAAGCGCGCGCTCACTGGCAATGCTGTTTGAGGGAAACAGATGGGCTTTGCAACCCCTTCTGCTTCCCTCTACCTTGGCTATTAGGCCAGGATCTTGGCAACCACGCCGGCGCCGACGGTACGGCCACCTTCGCGGATTGCGAAGCGCAGACCTTCTTCCATCGCGATCGGAGCGATCAGCTTGACGGTGATCGAAACGTTATCGCCTGGCATGACCATTTCTTTGTCTGCTGGCAGTTCGATCGAACCGGTCACGTCAGTCGTACGGAAGTAGAACTGAGGACGATAGTTGTTGAAGAACGGGGTGTGACGGCCGCCTTCGTCTTTCGACAGGACGTAGATCTCACCGGTGAAGTGGTTGTGCGGCTTGATCGAACCTGGCTTTGCCAGGACTTGACCACGTTGCACGTCTTCACGCTTGGTACCGCGCAGCAGCAGGCCGACGTTGTCGCCAGCTTGACCCTGGTCCAGCAGCTTGCGGAACATTTCCACGCCGGTGCAGGTGGTCTTGACGGTGTCGACGATACCGATGATTTCGATCTCTTCGCCGACTTTGACAACGCCGCGCTCGACACGACCGGTGACGACGGTGCCGCGACCCGAGATCGAGAACACGTCTTCGACTGGCATCAGGAAGGCGCCGTCCACAGCGCGCTCTGGCGTTGGGATGTAGGTGTCCAGGGCTTCAGCCAGGCGGGTGATGCACTCTTCGCCCATTTCGCCTGGTTTGCCTTCGAGGGCCATACGAGCCGAACCCTTGATGATTGGCACGTCGTCGCCTGGGAACTCGTATTTCGACAGGAGCTCACGGACTTCCATTTCGACCAGTTCCAGCAGTTCTGCGTCGTCGACCAGGTCGCACTTGTTCAGGAACACGATGATGTACGGAACGCCAACCTGACGCGCCAGCAGGATGTGCTCGCGGGTCTGTGGCATTGGGCCGTCAGCGGCCGAGCACACCAGGATCGCGCCGTCCATCTGCGCTGCACCGGTAATCATGTTCTTGATGTAGTCGGCGTGGCCTGGGCAGTCAACGTGAGCGTAGTGACGGTTTTCGGTCTCGTACTCGACGTGTGCGGTGTTGATGGTGATGCCGCGTGCTTTTTCTTCTGGTGCCGCGTCGATCTGGTCGTAGGCCTTGGCTTCGCCGCCGAATTTCTTCGACAGGACGGTAGCGATTGCAGCCGTCAGGGTGGTTTTACCGTGGTCAACGTGACCGATGGTGCCGACGTTGACGTGCGGCTTGGTCCGTTCGAATTTACCTTTTGCCATTTCAGACTCCTAAGATCTAACGATATATTTGGGAATTACCAGGCACACCTGACGGACGAGTGCAACGCGACTGCCGTACAAAATTCTGGTGCCCTTGACGTGGATTGAACACGTGGCCTCTCCCTTACCAAGGGAGTGCTCTACCACTGAGCTACAAGGGCTGATATTTGCGATGTAGAAACCACCGCACTAACTGGAGCGGGTGAAGGGAATCGAACCCTCGTCGTAAGCTTGGAAGGCTTCTGCTCTACCATTGAGCTACACCCGCGAGGTACAACTTCTATCCGACTTCACGATCTTCTTTTTGGTGGTGGGGGCTGGATTCGAACCAGCGTACTCAGAGAGGGCAGATTTACAGTCTGCTGCCTTTAACCACTCGGCCACCCCACCGCGAAGAACCGCAGAGTATGAAGCAAGCTCAACGTACTGTCAAATCAGGTTTCGGTAGTAGTCTTATCTACTTCGCCTGACAGCGTTGCTTCGGGGCGTGATTGTAACGGGCCGACTGTAAAGCTGCAAGGGTGATTTTGCCAAGTGCGAGAAAATCTTTATGAACTTATCTGGAATTGTTCGGTCGGCATTCCAGCACCGGCCAAACTACGTCGTTCCCGCCCTGGCTGGGCGCCTTGGCAGCAAGCCAAGGTTTCATGCGTATTGTTACGGCAGAGAGAAGCGATATCGGTGCGCGCCGGACTTGGGTTCCCGCCTGCGCGGAAACGACGTTGGTCAGGGCTGGGGGCTGCTCGATCCTGCGGGCGCCAAGGCCGCCAGCACCTGCGCCTTCAAGGCCTTGATCAACGCCGTCTCATCCGGCGCCACGCCCTCCGGCGCGGTGAACAAGCGATCAGCATAGATCAACCCCAGCTGCGCTTTGCCCACTACCAGCGGCAGCACGATGAAACTCTCGGCATCGGCCAGCAGGGTTTTGTACCAGGCCGGCAGCAAGTCGCGGATCTTGGGGCTGAAAGTGTCCGCGATCATCATGTCGGCATTGTTCTCGAGCGCCAGGTGGAACACGTCGCGCGAAAAAGCACACGGGAAGACAAAGCCATCCTGCAGTTCGACACTGCCCTCGCCCAGCGACGCCCGCGCCCGGAATTGCCTGGTACGCGCATCGCGCAGGCAGACGGTGGCGAAGCGGAAGCCCAGCGCGCCATACAGGGTCTCGAGCACCGCCATGATCACATCGTTGACACCGGCGCCCGATCCGCCCAGCAAGGTTACGTCCTGCACGCCGGCCAGCAGCAGGTCGCGCGCATTCTTCGGCTTGCCGCTGGGGTAGAACTCGCCCTCGTCGTCCTCGCCCGCATCCAGGGTGGCCAGCGCCAGCACATTCGGCAAGCCGTTCCCTGCCTTGGGGTCGGTCTTGGGCGCGCGCTCCATATTCATGCTCTGCAACATGTTGTTCATGCCATCCTGCACCACGTCGAACAGCGCGACCAGGCCCAGCGCATCGACGCCCAGGGCCATGCCATAGCGCTCGAGCAGCGTGCCCGCCTCGGGCGCGGTCGCCGGATCGTGATGGCGGCCCATCAGGCGCGCCACATCGCGGCTGAAGGCGGCAACCTGGCGCATCCATTCGTTGCGGTCCGCGGCCGCTTCGAGCACCCCTGGCGCGACCGCCACCTGGGCCTGCACGATCAGGGCCGGCATCTGCCATTCGCGCAATACCGCCTCGGACAAGGTCTCGAAGCTGCAGCCAAGGATCAGTTGCGCAGCCTGGCTTGGCGTGTGCTTGCCGGCCGCCACCAGCGCGGCGATCTCGCGATAGCGCTCCGGTTCGTGGCTGGCCAGCAGCAGCGCGCCCAGGTTCTTGAACAGCGCGCAGATCGCTGCTTCCTCGGCGCCCGGGATCGGGCTGTGGCGCGCCAGTTCGCGCCCCACCAGGCTGGCGCACAGGGCCGCTTCGAGCTCGACCCGCACGCCGTGCTCGGCGGTGTCGAGCGCATCGACCAGCAGCATCGCCAGCGCGGCGGCGCGCACATTGTCGAAGCCGAGCAGGGAAATGGCGCGCGAGATCGTCGTCACCGGCGTGCCGGACAGGGTGCGGTACTGGACCGTATTCGACAGCCGCAGGATGCGCTGTGTGAGGGCAACGTCGGACACCACGTAATAAGCCAGATCGGCCGTGCCCAGGTCGTCGCTATAGCCCATGCCGATCACATGCATGATGGCGCCACCCAGGGTGAACATGCGTTCGGTGCCGCTGAGTTTACGCATCAGGGCGGGCCGCACCCGGCGCGCAGCGCCGTCCTGGTGGGTATCGACCATCGCCCTATCCCGCCTTGCGCAGCGACGCGGCCGCGTGCGGTCCCTGCTTGTGCTGCTTGAGCACCTGCTGATGCAGCGCCGCCAGCGCCGGCAGCTTGGGATTGAGCGGGTCGAGCTTGCGCACATTGCCGATCAGGGCCGGCACCTGCGCGCCAAGCCGGTTGTCCCAGGTTTCGTGCTCGAGGCAGCGCAGCACCGCCAGCGCGGCATTGAAGGCCACCGCCGGATTGCTCGGCAGCTTGAGCGCCGCCTCCAGCATCAGGGTCACCGCGCCGCGGAAGTCGCCGCTCTTGGCACGCGCGGCGCCGCCCGCGACCAGGTCGACCACCTGCTGGCGGCTCTGCTGGGCCAGCGATTGCGCCAGCTCGCCCTTGCCGGCCTGCTCCAGCACGCCCATGGCGCGGGTGACCACGGCATCGGTCGAGGCATTGCTCATCACTTCGCGCACCAGCTCGGAAGCACCTTCCTCACGGCCATTGTCGATGCAGGTGCGCGCCAACTCCAGCTTGAGGTCGGCCGACAGGCCGGGCGCATCCTTGCTGGCGGCCAGGGCCGTGGCCAGGGCCTCGCCCAGGCGCGCTTCGTTGCCGGTGTATTCATGCACCAGGGATGAGGCAATCGCGCTGCACAGCGCGGTATTGTTGCGCCCGCCCATCGAGCGGTCGAGGTCGCGGATCACCGCGGCAGCGCCCACCGGATCGCCCTTGTGCACCAGCGCGCGCACCAGCTTGACGTGGTCTTCGGGATCGCGAAATTCGGAATACTTGGCCTTGCCCACCACCTGGCGCAGCGCTTTTTCGGCGGTGTCGACGTCGCCCGCCTCAAAGGCGGTGTCGGCCAGGGTACGCAGGCGCCGCACGGCGTGCGGCGAGACCGCCACCGCATCGCCCAGCACCGCCTGCGACTTCTGCAATTCGCCGACCGCGGCGTGGGTGCGCGCCAGCCAGTCGTAGGCATCGACGAAATTGCGGTTGGTGTCGACCAGATCTTCCAGGATCTCGCGCGCCTCGTCGTAGCGCTTGCGCACGAACAGGGTCTTGGCCAGTCCTAATCTGGCCCAGGCGATGGCCTTGATCTCGACCAGGTGGCGGTAGATCGGCTCGGCCTGGTCGGCCTGGCCCAAAAACATGTGCAGCTCGGCGCGCAGGCGCAGGAAGTCGACCGCGTAGCGCGTGTGCAAGCGCTGGCCCTCGATGCAGGCGGCGATGGCCTGCTCCTGGTCACCCGCTTCCATCAGGGTGTACACCGGCAGGAAGGCATTGCGCTTGTCGAGGGCGCGCGCGATGCGGTCCAGCAGGCGGTCGGCAGTGAAGGGCTTGAGGATGTAGTCGGTCGGCGCCAGCTCGGCGGCGCTGACCACCTTGCTGTGATTACCCTCGGCGGTGACCATGAAGAACATGGTGGCCAGGCGCATCAGCTTGTGGTGGCGCAGGTCTTCGAGCAGCTGCTGGCCGTCCTGGCCGCCTTCGAGGTCGTATTCGCACAGGATCATGTCGAACTGGCGCAGGCCCAGGTGCTTGACGGCCTGGTTGGAGGTGCTGGCGTGCTCGATCCGGGTCAGGCCGCACAGCGTGAGCATGCTGTGGATGCTGGCCCGCATTCCCGCGTGGGGTTCGATGATCAGGGCCGTCAGGCCTTCCAGTTCGTTCATGATGGTCCATGTAAGCCTGCGATGGGCGTGGCGCCGCGGCTGCATGGGCGCGCGGCATCAGGCCAGTATATTACGGCGCAGAACGAAAATAATGAAATCGGGTAAGTACGTGACACGAGAATATGTCACAACGCCGAAAAAACGACAGGATTATTGCGTATCGGCGGCGGCCTGGCGCAGGGCGGCCTGGCTGCCGTCGCACTCGGACTTGCCGGCGCCGTCGACGATGTTCTGGTAGCGCACCTCGTACTTGCCGGCCGCCAGCTTGTCGAATGTGAACGTCGAGCGTTGCTGGACGAAGGCGTGGCGGACATTCGAACGGCGGTCGAGGTCGTACAGCTTGACGAATACCGGCGCCGGGTTGGCGCCATTGTCGATCAAGACCTGCATTTCTGCGCCATCGTTGCCGACCGGGTAGCCTGGCAGGTAGGACGACTCGAGCGGCCACGGATCGCCGCTGGGCGCGGCGAGGGTCTGCAGGTCGGTGCTGCAATCGGGCGCGCGGGCCGGGATCGCCAATTGGGTGACGGCGAGCGCGCGCACCGCGGGCGGCGGGCCCTTGGCGCCATCCGGCCCGATACGGCGGGCCCAGTCGTCGCTGCTGGCATCGACACCGGGTGCGTCGGGGCGACTGGTCTTGACCGGCTCAGGCTGGGCAACACCGCTCCAGGCCAGGGCGCTGGGGACGATGTCAGGCTGGTGTTCGATGGTCAGCACGGCGGCAATGGCGCCGGCTACGAAGCAGGTCGACAGGCTCAGCCACCAGCGCGGATCGCGCCACACACGCTTGCGGCGGCGCTTGGGCGTCGGCTGCGCTTCCGGATAGTCACCGTTCTTGCGCGGCTGGCCGTCCTTGGCGTTGGAACTTTCGAGCCATTCGACCTCCCATTCTTCGGAGGCGATCCATTCGTCATGCTCCTTGCGGCGTATGGGATCGGATAGGACGTTGTAGGCGGTATTGACGACCGCCATGATACGGGCGGACTTTTCGTCGCCCGGATTCTTGTCAGGATGGTATTTCTGGCTCAGGGCCTTGTAGGATGCACGAATGACTTCCTGGGGCGCATGCCGCGACACCTTCAGGTTGTCATAATGTGTGTGAATCTTGGCCATGATCTGTCAAGTCTACCCGCTTCTACCCTGCGCGTTCTGTCTGTCCTCGGCCGATGCCCGTCGTGGTGACGGGGCGCGGGAATATCTCACAGCTTAGCCGGATTTGTGTCTCCTGTGCAAGATCGCCGTGCAAGATAGGCCCAAGTTCACAGTCGATGGCTGCGATCGGCGTGCACGATTGCATCGGGTAATTCTACGTCCTGTCCGACCACCAGCACCTTGAACAATTCCCCCATTTCAGCAGGAGAAACCAGTTTTTGCACGGCCCGCGAGTGGGGCAGGAAGCGTTTCGCGTCCTCGGGGTCGTTTTCCAGCAACAGTTCGCCGATGCCGGCGCCGAGCAGGAAGGCGGCCTGGCTCATATAGGCCAATACCGGCAGGCCGGCGTCCTGCGCCGCCAGCGCCATCGCCGTGAAATCGACGTGGGCCGTAATGTCCTGTAGGCCGGGCAAATAGAAGGGATCCGGGTGCGCGTGGTGGCGGTAATGGCACATCAGGGTGCCGCCGATGCGCTGGTCGAGATAGTACTCGTGGGCCGGGAAGCCGTAGTCGACCAGGATCGCGGCGCCGCGCCCGCCCGTGAACATCTTCGCCAGCGAGCGCATGAAGCCGGCGCCGACCGGATGCAGCTCGGTGACATAGCCTTCGATCATCTGATCATGGTCGGGCACCTGGCGCGCCAGTTGCTGCTCGAGGGCGTCTCCCAGCGGCGCCTGCACGAAGGCGAAGGCGCCATTTTCCACCGTCACCATCTGGCGGCGCCAGCCTTCGGCCGTGCGGATCACCAGTTCGACCGGCATGGCGTCGAGCACCTCGTTGGCCAGCACCACGCCGCTGAAACCGTCGGGCATGGCGTCCAGCCAGCGCACTTGCGGCAGGTCGGCCAGGTTGTGCTGCTGGCGCGCGCGCAATTCGCCCGACAATTCGATGATGGTGTACGAGCGCAATTGCACACCCTGCTGGGCCAGCGCCGCGATCACGTCGCGCGCCAGGCGGCCGGTGCCGGCGCCGAACTCGATGATGTCGGGCGCGCTTTGGGCGATAATAGCGGCTGCCACGCGCGCCACGGCCGCCCCGAACAGCGGCGTCAGCTCGGGCGCGGTGATGAAATCGCCGTCCGCGCCCAGCTTGGACGCGCCGCCGCTGTAGTAGCCGAGGCGGGGCGCGTATAGCGCCAGTTCCATGAACCGAGAGAAGGCAATCGCCCCGCCATGCTGCGCGATATCAGCGGCCAGGAGGTCTTGCAGGGAATGGGACGCGGCCAGGGCGTCGCGGTCGGGTGCGGGCAGGGACATGCCGGCATTGTAGCCAGAATAGCTTTTATCAACAATTTACGCCTTCATGGAACCACGATGACGGACAGCTCCTCGACTTCCCTGCCCCGGGTTGCGCTCGTGACCGGCGCCGGCCGCCGCATCGGCCGCGCGATTGCGCTCGGCCTGGCCGAAGCCGGCTGGGACCTGGCGCTGCACTACCGCCATTCCGAAACCGATGCGATCGCGACCCGGGACGCCATCCTGGCGCTGGGCCGGCGCGCTGTACTGCTGCAATGCGACCTGACCATCGAGGCGGCGGTGCGCCGGCTGGTCGACCGCGCGAGCGAGGCGCTGGGGCCGGTGTCTTGCATCGTCAACAACGCTTCGTTGTTTGAATACGACAGCGCCACCGACTTCTCGCCGGCGCTGCTGGGCACCCATATGCAGGCCAATGTGGCGGCCCCGCTGCTGCTGGCGCAGGCGCTGCATGCGGCTACGCCTGATGGCGGCCAGGCGGTCGTGGTCAACTTGCTGGACCAGAAACTGTACAATCTCAACCCGGATTTTCTGTCGTACACGCTCTCGAAGGCGGCGCTGCATGCGGCGACCACGATGCTGGCGCAGGCGCTGGCGCCGAAGCTGCGCGTGGTCGGGGTCGCCCCCGGCATCACAATGGTTTCGGGCGAGCAGACCGAGGACGGCTTCGCCGAGGCGCACCGCAAGACGCCCCTGGGACGCTCCTCGACCCCGCAGGACATTGCCGACGCGGTGGTCTACGCGGCCGGCGCGCGCGCCCTGACCGGCACCACCCTGCTGGTCGATGGCGGCCAGCACCTGGTGCCGCTTGGGCGCGACGTGATGTTCCTGACCGAATCGAATAACACCACCAAATAAGGCTTAACCATGTTGTCCGCCCTGTCCCACCCGAGCTTGCGCGATTGCCGCCGGCTGTTCCTGCGCAATTACGAAGTGATGATCAATATCGGCGTGCACGATTTCGAGAAGAAGGGCGAGCAGCGTGTCCTGATCAATGTTGAACTGTACATTCCGCTGGAGCTGTCGACGCCCAAGGCCGACCAGTTGTCGGAAGTCGTCGATTACGATTTCATGCGCGAGACCATTGCCCAGCGCATCGCCAAAGGCCATATCCACTTGCAGGAAACCCTGTGCGACGACGTGGTCAAGGCCATGCTGGCGCACCCGCGCGTGCGCGCCGCCAGCGTGTCGACGATGAAGCCGGATGTCTACGCCGACTGCGAAGGCGTCGGTGTCGAAGTGTTCCAGATCAAGGATGCAGCATGAACGAGACGCTAATCAAGCGCGTGGTCGAAGACGACTTCCCGACCGCGGATGTGGCGATCGACGCGAAAAAGCAGGAAAAGATCGCGCGCGAGGATCACAAGCTGCACAAGCGCCTGTGCCGCCTGGTGGGCCAGGCGATCGGCGACTTCAATATGATCGAGGACGGCGACAAGGTGATGGTGTGCCTGTCGGGCGGCAAGGACAGTTATGCCCTGCTCGACATCCTGCTGACCCTGCGCGAGCGCGCGCCGATCCATTTCGATATCGTCGCGGTCAACCTCGACCAGAAGCAGCCGAACTTCCCGGCCCATATCCTGCCCGCTTATCTCGACCAGCTGGGCGTGGCGTATCACATCGAGAACCAGGATACCTACAGCATCGTCAAGCGCCTGATCCCGGAAGGCAAGACCACCTGCTCGCTGTGCTCGCGCCTGCGACGCGGCATCCTGTACCGCGTGGCCGATGAACTCGGCTGCAACAAGATCGCCCTTGGCCACCACCGCGACGACATCCTCGAGACCTTCTTCCTGAATATGTTCTTTGGCGGGAAATTGAAGGGCATGCCGGCCAAGCTGGTGTCGGACGATGGCAAGCATATGGTGATCCGCCCGATGGCTTATGTGAAGGAAGCCGATACCGAGCGCTATGCCGAGGTGAAGGGATTCCCGATCATTCCGTGCGACCTGTGCGGCTCGCAAGAGAACCTGCAGCGCAAGCAGATCAAGAACATGCTGCGCGAGTGGGAAAAGAAGCATCCGGGCCGGGTCGAGAATATCTTCTCGTCGCTGTCGACCGTGGTGCCGTCGCATTTGCAGGATCGGGATATGTTCGACTTCGTTGGCTTGAAGACGGATGGCGTGCCGAATCCGCTGGGCGATATCGCGTTTGATGAAGAGCCGTGTTCGACGCCGGTGAGTAAGTCGATTTCGTTGACGCAGCTTTAACCGCACTACCTCGATGGTGTGACATCGCATGTTATTGTTGGACGCGTGGACGGCAGAGCCGTCCACCCTACCCCCTGTCCATCTTCGAGATACTGCAATGCGCCTGCCTTCGATCCACCTCGCACACCTGATGCGAAACTTCCTGGTATCCGTTGCCGTCCTCATTCCCAGTATGGCCTTCGCTGAACCGAACGCGATCTACCTCGTCCGCCACGGCGAAAAAGCCAGCGTCGGCAAGGACCCTGCCCTGACCCCACAGGGCCAACTGCGCGCGCAAAATATCGCGACGACCCTGCACCGTACCGGCATCCTGGCCATCTTCAGCACCGCGACCACGCGCACCTTGCAGACCGCCCAGCCGCTGGCGCAGCAGCTCGGGCTGACGGTAGAACGCTACGACCCGGCCACCCCGAAGGCGCTGGTCGAGAAGGTGAAGGCCTTGGAAGGCGCTGTGCTGGTGGTTGGCCACTCGAACACCTTGCCAGAACTGGTGCGGCTGTTCGGTGGCGAGCCGGGCGCCGACATCGCCGACAACGAATACGACCGTCTCTACCAGCTCATCCCTGCGCCAGGCGGCACGACAAGAACCGTGGTACTGACCTCGCTTGCGCCGACTGGCAACGCGCCCTGAAGCACCACTGCGGCGTACTGACAACAGCTTTTGTCTTACAATTTCCACAATTAAAGAATGTCGTGAAATTGTATCGACCAAGAATCGAATGCCCGATAGCATTTGCATGAATGCACAATTAATATCGGGAGAGAAATCGTGGACTTGTCGCAGACGCGTTTCGACCGCATCGTCAACCTCATCTACGACACCCTGGACGACCGTTCCGCCTGGCGCCTCATGCTCGACAGCGTGCATGAAGCGATCGGTGGCCGCGCCATCCACATGCTCGGCTTCGATGGCGAGCGCGGCGCATTGTCGTACAGCGACGGCGCCGCCATGGCGCCCCAGATCGACCTCGAATACATCCAGAAATACCAGTTCATCGACCCACGTGTCGGCCTGCTGCGCCAGCAATCCACGAGCGGCTGGCTGCATTGCCACGAGCATTTCGACGACGGTTTCGCCGCCGACCACCCCTTCTATCAGGAATTCCTGATCCCGCACGGGGCGCGCTACGTCTCGGCCTGCAAACTTGTCGAGTCGCCCGAGGCGACCGTGATCCTGTCCTGCCTGCGCAGCAGCGACGAGGGCCCGATGCCGCCGGATGTCCTGGCCTTCCTCGACCGCCTGCGGCCGCACATGGAGCGCGCGGTGCGTCTCGGCCTGGCGCAATTCGTGTACTCGACCCAGGCGCTGGTGGGCCATGCCCTGGTCGACAAGCTGCGCCAGCCGGTGATCCTGCTGACCGCCACCGGTGAGGTGGTGCTGGCCAACGAGGCGGCGCGCGGCCTGCTCGCCGTCACCAGCCTGGTGCAGGTGGCCGATGGCAAGCTGGTGCTGCCGCAGCGCTACCGCACCTCGTTCCTGATGCAGTGCGGCGAACTGGAAACCCATGTGCGCCATGCCGTCGCCCAGGGCATCCCCGACAACAAGGAGTCGCGCGCGCTGCACATGCGCAGCGAAGCCGGCGCCGCGCCCGATACCCTGTACGCCTTCTTTACCATGCTGACGCCGGAAAACACGCTCGGCAGCTTCGGCCTGCGCCCGCTGGCGATGCTGTTCTTCTACCACCCGACTTCGGCCCAGGAAATCGATTCGGCGCTGCTCACCGCCGCCTTCGGCCTGTCGCACGCGGAGTGCCGGATCGCCTCGATGCTGGCCGACGGCATGCCGCTCAAGACCATCGCCGACCTGCTCGGCGTGCAGTACGACACGGTGCGCAAGCAGCTGCTGTCGATCTACCAGAAGACCGCGACCAACCGTCAGCCCGAGCTGGTGCGCCTGTTGATGAACCTGCCGGCGTCGGCGCTGCAGCGCGCGCTCAGGGCCGACGCCGGCGCCAGGCGGCTCGAAGGATCGGCCGCCGGGCGTTCCACATGAGCGGCGCCGTCTTCGTCAGCATCGCCTCCTACCTCGACCCGATGCTGTTCTTCACGCTGGAAGACGCCCTCGCCAAGGCTGCTCGTCCCGAGCTGGTGCGCGTCGGCGTGGTGGACCAGCATGTCGAAGACCAGCGCGCCGCGATCGCCGCCCTGCCGCACGCGCGCCAGGTGCGCTATGTCCACCTGCATCCGCAGGACACGCTCGGCGTGTGTTGGGCGCGCAGCATCGGCTTTTCGCTGTACGACGGCGAAGACTTCGTGCTGCAGGTCGATTCGCACACGCTGTTCGAGCCGGGCTGGGACGATCAACTGCGCGCACTGCACCGGCAACTGCGGGCGCGTTCGGCCAAGCCGATCATCAGCACCTATCCCTACCGCTTCGACATGGTCGACGGCGCGCCGCAGTACACGCCGAGCGCCGGCCATACGGCGCTGGTGCTGCGTCCGCACCCCGAGAAGGGGCTGGCGCCGGACGACGCCGTGCTGCGCTTCATGGCGCGCCACCTGTTCGCGAGCGAACCGGTGATGGGCTGCCATGTCTCGGCCGGCTTCCTGTTCGCGACCGGCGCCTTCATCGAGGAGGTGCCCTACGATCCCTGGCTGTACTTCCATGGTGAGGAACAGAGCCTGGCGGTGCGCGCCTTTACCCGCGGCTGGGACATCTTCCATCCCCTCACCACGCCGGTCTACCACCTGTACAAGACCGAGGGCACGCCCTACGCCACCCATCACTGGCATGGCGAGACCGAGGCCCGGCGCGCCTTCGGCTCGGCCTACCTGACCGAGCGCGCGAAGGTTCGCCTGAACCGCCTGCTGATGGGCGACGGCCTGCCCGGCGCCTATGGCCTGGGCAGCGCGCGCACGATGGCGCAGTATGCGGAGCTGAGCGGGATCGACTACGCCAATTGCAGCATCGGCGATCCCTTCGACGGTAAGCTGTGCTGAATCCTGCCCACATGAAAACACTGGGATTTGCCACATTTCGCTGCGCCTAACTAGCCCCTGGACAGAGACCGCACTTGCTCACTGCGAGATCCTCATCAACGGTCAGAACACCGGGAAGGTCATTACTGGCGAAGTGCTCGAGGCTGCCGTTGAGTGGCAGCGCCACCGCATCCTCTTCGTCACGGACAATATTCCGTTCGAAGATTATCTGCGCATCTATCTGTTGGATACCAATGGCAGATCGTCGACTCGGCTGTGCTGGGCGCGATATACACCACGGGCGCATTTTCCGGACTTGATTCGACCGCCCAATGTCTTGCGCTTCGGGTTCATTGGCGGAATCACTTGGCCGCTTCCTGAAAGCGGCCGCCCCGATGCTATCGAGCAGTGATGCTTACAGCGCCGTATTCGCGCGTAGCACCGGATACAGGTTCAAGCGCTCATCATACGAGGTATGACGCTTGGCGAAGAACTCCAAACGCGCCTGCGGATTCCTGGCAAACGCCGGATCGCTGTCGAGACGTTCCTGGAACGCCTTCGCCACCGCCGGATCGGCCGCCATCTGTTCGCGCGCCACGTCTTCGGCCACGTAATCCTCCATGTACTCCTTGCGCTCGAAGGCGGTGTTGAACGCACCCCAGGCCAGCAGCGAATCCGGCGCCTGCGGCTCCAGCATTGCCACCACCAGGCGCGCCTTCGGCTGCGCGATCGGCACGAACAGCGAGCCTGGTGTGAGCGCGCGTGCTTCCTGCTTCCACTTGCCTTCCACCGTCAGGCGCTGGTGGCCTTCGACCGACGCAGGGGCCAGGGTTGCCTTGTCGGCGCGGAAGGTCTCGGCATCGAAGCGCTCGACCGCCTTGTCCAGCGTGCGGTAGACGATGCCGTGCTGGCGCAGCTTCTCACCGACGATTGCGGCATAGGCGGCGGGGATCACGTAGCCGGCGCGCGGCGCGGTGATCTGGAAGTCGGCCACGATGTCCTGCCACAGCGGCACGCGCCATACCTGCGGCTTGGTTTCGTCGTAACGCGTCATCAGCGCGCCCGACACTTCCGACGGCGTGCGCGTGTATTCGTAGCCGTTGAAGTCGACCATCTCCTTCTTGTCGCTGGCCTTGTACGACAGCGCCACCGGCTGGTTGCCCAGCCTGGCCGCGCGCGCATCGGCGGCGTATGCCGCCTGCTGCCAGCCCTTGCCGTTCTTCGCGACCTGGTCGAGCACCGAGACGACGGTGTTGCGGGTGATGCGCACGCGCACCGGGTATTCCTTCCACGAGTGGGTTTCCACCAGCATCGCCATGCGGTTGCGCAGCTGGAAGTAGCCGGTCGAGAAGCGCGGGTCCGAGACACCATCCATGAAGCCCGACATCGGGTCGTCATGCTTCACGAACGACATGTAGTAGGACTGCGGCGTCGAGCCCTCTTTCGCGATGTCCTTGATCACATTGCTGCGCAATGCCAGGCCGGCCTTGCGGAATTCCGGATCGCCCGAGTACACCGGCTCGACCTGGATCGAGATATCGTGCTGGAACTTGGCGCCGTTGGTCGCGTGCAGGTCGACATAGACCAGCGGATCCCAGGCGTTCACCAGCGCCAGCATGGCCTGCATCTCGGGCGCGTCGGCCTTCAGGTAGTCACGGTTCAGGTTGTAGTTCTGGGCCGTGGTGCGCCAGCCCATCTCGACCGGGCCGCGCTGGTTCGGGCGGTTCCACTTGCCGAATCGCTCGTGGCCGTCGACGTTGAACACCGGGACAAACAGCAGCACCTGCTTGCCCAGCGCATCCTTGGCGGCGCGGCCTTCGAGCGCTTCGCGCAGCGCCAGGAAACCGGCGTCCTTGCCATCGATCTCGCCGGCATGGATGCCGCCCTGGATCAGGGTCACGGGCAGGCCCTGCTTCTTCGCCGCCTCTGGCGTGAACACGCCGTTGTTGTTCACGACCAGCGCCTTCATCGGCCGGCCCTCGGGGGTAATGCCGAAGTCGATGCAGCGGACCTGTTTCGGATACGCTTCTTGGTAGGCGGCGCACAGCGCGATCGTCTCGTCGTAGCGACCGGTGGCCGTGAAGCCCGAGCGTTCCGACACGGTGGTCAGGTCGGGGGCGGCGTGGGACAGGGGAATGGCCGACAGCATGGCCAGCAGTAACGCAGAACGGATCATCGAAAAGCTCCGGCAAGGACGAGGAAGGAAGCCGGTGATTATAGACGGGTTGGACGAACGTGTTCTACGTGCAACTGTTCATTGCTGAAACGACGACGGGCGGCCGGGGTTGCCCCGGCCGCCCGTCAATACGGTCGATCAGACCAGCGCGGCGCTCAGCGCGGCGGTGCGCCCGGCGTGGTGTGGATCGAGATCTCCTTGACCTGCGGCCGCACGATCCGCATCTGCACCTGGCGTGCGCGCGCCGTGGTAGAGACCGGGCAGGCCCCGTTGGCGCGATAGGCCAATGCCGCGGCCAGCATGCCTTCGTTCTGGTCGCCCACTGGCCGCGACAGGTCGTCGCTCACCTGGCAGGTCGGCGCCAGGCCGTCGGTGAAGTCGCCGAAGCCCTTGTGGTTCACGCCCTGGAACTCGATCGAGAAATAGGTCGTGCCGCAGTTGGGTACCGGCGTGAAGCCATACGGCTTGCCGCAGGTGGTGCCGCCGATCTGGATCACTTCGATGTCGGCGCCGCGCAGGCCGTTGATCACCGATTCGCTGGCCGAGCAGGTGCCCGCGGTACTGAGCACGGTCACGCGCTTCAGGCCCAGCGTCGGCAGCGGGGTGCCAGTGCGCAGCGGATTGTTCGAGGCGAAGCCCCAGGCGGTCGAGCGGAACATGATCGGCTGGTAAGGCGGCGTCTTGTCGTTGTAGCGCGATTGCTCGAACACCTTGCCGGCGGTGGATTCGGGGCCGGCAATCATGTAGGCCAGCTGGCTGGCCAGGTACAGCAGGCCGCCGCCGTTGTAGCGCACATCGAGCACCAGGTCGTTGACGCCGGCCTGCTTGAAGGTGGTGAAGGCGTCGTACAGCTGTTTCTCGGACAGTGCATTGAAGCTGTCGAAGGTCAGGTAGCCGACCTTGCCGCTGGCGGTCTCGATCACCTTGACGTTCTTGACCGGCGCCTCGACCACTTCGGCCCCGACCAGCGTTACATCATAGGCCACGCCGCCGCGCTGCAGGGTGAACTGATGGCTGGCGCCGGCGGACTCCGGGAACAGGCCGGCGTTGATCCGGTCGACCGCGGCCACGTCGTCGGCGTTGACGAAGTCGACGCCATCGACCTTGAGCAGCATGTCGCCGCGCAGCAGGCCGGCGGCGGCGGCCGGCGAACCCGGTTCGACCGCCGTGATCAGCCAGGTGCGCGGCGCGCCTGTATTGGTGCTGCGCGACCAGGTGATGCCGTAGCCCAGGTCGATGCCCTGGGTCTGCATCGCGTCCCATTCGGCGGTCGTGTAGGTGAAGTGATAGCGGTCCTTCGGCTGGCCGTTGGCGGTCAGCGCTGGCGTCTTGAGCACATCGAAGTAGTCGAGGGCGCTCGTGAAGTCGGCCATCTTGTAGGTGTTGGGGACTTCGTTGTACCAGAGGTAGTACTGGTTGGTCCAGGCGCGCAGGAATTTCAATTCGTCGAGCAGCGTGCCCTGGGTGTCAGGATAGGCCTTGCCACTCGCGTCGCGGCCGGTGCGCGGGACGGCGCACTTGTTCCAGTAGGTGTTGTAGGCGTCACCCAGCAGGTTCGGGTTCAGGTCTTCCGGGGTCGGCTGGCTGGCGACTGGCGGCGGCGGACTGGTCGGCGCAGTCGGCGTGGTCGGCGGCGGATTCTGCGCTGTTGGCGGATTGGTCACACCAGGCGAGCCGCCGCCACCGCCGCAACCGGCGAGGACGAGCAGCGCGGCAAGCGAGCTGGAAATCAAACGCAATGAAGGGGTCGTGCGACGGGGTGTAAATGGCGAGCTCATTGGCCGATTATAGACGCCGGAATCGGGGGCGAATACCTCGAACTGTAACGATTGACGCTAGCGGACAACGAGTAATGTCAAGGCGATAATCATTGGCGCGTGACCTTGTCAATCAAGCCACGCGCCGTCTGCTCAAGCCGCTCGCGGCGTCGCCCCGGGCGCATGAAACGCCGCCACGAGCGTCGCTTCCTTCGCCTTGGCTGCCTTCAGATGGCGCTCTTTCACATGCCCGTAGCCGCGGATGTCTTCCGGGATGCTGGCGATCGCCACCGCCTGCGCCAGGTTGTCAGGCGTCAGCTTCGGCAGCAGCGCCGCTACCGTGTCGCGGTACTGGCCGATCAGGGCGCGCTCCATCTTGCGTTCGGCGGTATGGCCGAACACGTCGAAGGCGGTGCCGCGCAGGCCCTTGAATTTGGCCAGCACGTCGAAGGCGCTCATCATCCATGGGCCGTACTCGCGCTTGATGGCGCGGCCTTCCTTGTCGTGCTTGGCCATCAAGGGCGGCGCCAGGTGGAACTTGAGCTTGGTGTCGCCTTCGAACATGGCGCCGATCTTTTCGCGGAAGGCCGGATCGGTGTGCAGGCGCGCGACCTCGTACTCGTCCTTGTAGGCCATCAGCTTGTAGAAGTAACGCGCCACGGCCTCGGAGAGGCGGGTACCCTTGCCGAGCTTCGCTTCCTCGGCCCGTACCTGGTCCACAAAAGCCTGGTACTTGCCGGCATAGGCCGCGTCCTGGTAGGCGGTGAGCAGCTCGACACGGCGCTGGACGATGTCGTCCAGCGTCTGCGTGCGCTTGAACTCGATCACCTTGGCCGGCATGGCGGCGCGGCTCACCGCGGCCAGGTCGTGCGCCGCGCTGCGGCCCCACATGAAGGCAGCCTTGTTGAAGGCAACCGACACGCCATTCAATTCAATCGCCTTGAGCAGCGCGCTTTCCTGCAGCGGCACGCGGCCCTTCTGGAAGGCGTAACCGAGCATGAACATATTGGTGGCGATCGCATCGCCCAGCAGCGCGCTGGCGATCTGGCCGGCGTCGAAGAACTCGACGTTGTCCTTGCCGCAGGCCTGCACGATGGCGCCGCGCGAACCCTCGGCCGGGAATTGCCAGTCAGGGTTCTTGACGAAGGCCGCGGTGGTCGAGGCGCTGGCGTTCACGAAGGCCCGGGTACGGCCTTCACCCATGCGCGACAAGGCATCGCGGCTGGCGCTGACGATCTGGTCGCAGCCGATCACCAGGTCGGCGCTGCCGGTGCCGACCCGGGTCGAGTGCAAATCGGCCTGGTGTTCGGCCAGGCGCACGTGCGACATCACCGGACCGCCCTTCTGGGCCAGGCCGCTCTGGTCAAGCACGATGGCGCCCTTGCCTTCGACGTGGGCCGCCACGGCCAGGATCTGGCCGACGGTCACCACACCGGTGCCGCCGACGCCGGCCACCAGGATGCCGTACGGCGTCTCGACCGACGGGATCACGGGCATTGGCAGCACGGGCGGCGCGGTGTCGGAAGTCGCTGCTTTCTTGGGCTTCCTGAGACCACCGCCTTCGACCGTGACGAAGCTCGGGCAGAAGCCCGACACGCACGAGAAGTCCTTGTTGCACGAGGACTGGTTGATCTGGCGCTTGCGACCCAGTTCGGTTTCCAGCGGCTCGACCGACAGGCAGTTGGACTGCACCGAGCAGTCGCCGCAGCCTTCGCACACGGCTTCGTTGATCACGACGCGCTTGGCCGGGTCGGGGAACTCGCCTTTTTTCCGGCGCCGACGCTTCTCGGAAGCGCAGGTCTGGTCGTAGATCACGGCCGACACGCCCGGCATTTCGCGCAGCTCGCGCTGCACGTCCATCAGCTCGGAGCGGTGGCGCACCGTGGTGCCCGGCGCCCATGCGTAGTCGCTCGGGTATTTGTCGGGTTCGTCGGTGACGACGATGATCGGTGTGACGCCTTCGGCCGCGATCTGGCGGCTGATCATGCCCGGGTCGAGCGGGCCGTCGACGTTCTGGCCGCCGGTCATCGCGACCGCGTCGTTGTACAGGATTTTATAGGTGATGTTGACCTTGGCCGCCACCGCGGCGCGGATCGCCAGGATCCCCGAGTGGAAGTAGGTGCCGTCGCCCAGGTTCACGAACACGTGCTTCTCGTCGGTGAACGGCGACTGGCCGATCCAGGTCGTGCCCTCGGCGCCCATGTGGGTGAAGGTCGAGGTCTCGCGGTCCATCCACAACACCATGTAGTGGCAGCCGATGCCAGCCATGGCGCGCGAACCTTCCGGCACCTTGGTCGAGCTGTTGTGCGGGCAGCCCGAGCAGAAATACGGAATGCGGTCGGTCTGCGGATCGGGTTTGGCCGGGATATTCTTGAGCACCAGCTCCTTCGCCTCGAGGAAGGCGATGCGTTCCTTGACCCGCTCGGCCACCGGGTGGCCGGCGCAGTAGTGCGAGATGCGCGAGGCGATGGCGCGCGCGATCTGCGCCGGATTGAGTTCATACGTCGCCGGCAGCAGCCAGTCGCCGTGGCCCATGCGGTTGCGGTTGCTCCATTCGCCGGTATCGTCGAACTTGCCGACCACGCGCGGCCGCTCGCCATCCGGCAGGTTGTACAGCTCTTCCTTGAGCGCGTATTCCATCACCTGGCGCTTTTCTTCGACCACCAGGATTTCATCGAGGCCACGCGCAAATTCGTGCACACCTTCGGCCTCGAGCGGCCAGGTCATGCCGACCTTGTACAGGCGCAGGCCGATGTCGCGCGCGGCCTGCTCGTCGATGCCGAGATCGGCCAGCGCCTGGCGCGTGTCGAGATAGCTCTTGCCGGCGGTGATGATGCCGATCTTCGGCTGCGGGCTGTCCCAGATGATGCGGTTGAGTTTATTGGCGCGCGCGTATGCCAGGGCGGCGTACCATTTGTGGTTGCTCATCCGCACTTCCTGATCCAGCACGGCGTCCGGCCAGCGGATGTTCAGACCGTCGGCGGGCAGCTGGAAGTCGGTCGGGGTGACGATCTGCACCCGGTCCGGATCGAGGTCGACCACCGCGCCCGACTCGATGATGTCGGTCACGCACTTCATCGACACCCACAGGCCGGTATAGCGGCTCATGGCCCAGGCGTGCAGGCCGAAGTCGAGGTATTCCTGGACCGAGGACGGGTACAGCACCGGAATGCCGCAGTGGGTCAGGATGTGATCCGACTGGTGCGCGGTCGAGGACGACTTGGCCGCATGGTCGTCGCCGGCCAGCACCAGCACGCCGCCATGCTTCGAGGAGCCGGCGTTATTGCCATGCTTGAACACGTCGCCGCAGCGGTCGACACCCGGGCCCTTGCCGTACCACATGGCGAACACGCCATCGTACCTGGCATCCTTGTACAGATTGGTCTGCTGGGTGCCCCAGACGGCGGTCGCGGCCAGGTCTTCGTTCATGCCGGGGTGGAACTTGACGTGGTGGGCGTCGAGGTGCTTCTTCGCCTTCATCGCGGTCTGGTCGACCGAGGTGACGGGAGAGCCGCGGTAGCCGGTGATGTAGCCGGCGGTGTTCAGGCCGGCCTTTTCGTCCCGCTCGCGCTGCAGCATCGGCAGGCGGATCAGGGCCTGGGTGCCGGTCATGAAGGCGCGGCCGCGCTCGAGCGTCCACTTGTCGTCGAGCGTGATGTCTTGCGGGGAGTGTTGCGGCAACGCCAGGTGGGCGCGGTCCGTGGGTGCGTTCATGGGTGTCTCCAGTATTCTCATGGCGGAATACGGCGAAGCGGCGCATTTCCTGCATCTCGCTTACCAGGGCCATTGCGCGTGCTGCCGCGACGAATAAGCCTTGCCGTTTGTGAGCCAGTATAGACCTGCCCCCCAAGCATTAAATTCCAAACAATTCCCCCATCCTCTTGAATTGCGCAATAAAATTGCCATACAAAAGTGAAAGATTGGGGTGGGTATGTCGAAGATTGAACTGGATAAAACCGATCGCAAGATTCTGGAAATCTTGCAAAGCGATGGTCGGCTGTCGAACCAGGACGTGGCCGAGCGGGTGAACCTGTCGCCCTCGCCCTGCCTGCGCCGCATCAAGCGGCTCGAGGAAGCCGGCGTGATCCGCCAGTATGTGGCGCTGCTCGACCCGGACAAGATCGGACTCGGCCTGCTGGCGTATGTGAATGTGCGGCTGGAGAAACACAGCGAAGTAGCCAGCTCCACCCGCGAGCCGGGCTTGCCGGCAACGTCGCCGCGCAACGATTTCGCGGTGTCGGTGGGGTCGTGGCCCGAAGTCGTGGCCTGCTATGCGATGACCGGCGACATGGATTTTCTGTTGCGCGTGCATGTCGGCGACATGGAACACTTTTCGCGCTTCATGATGGGCACCCTGCTCAAGCATCCGGCGGTGCTGGACGTAAAGTCGAGCTTTGCGCTGCAGCGCATTAAAGAAACCACGGCGATGCCGCTGGTGTAAGCACGCCATCCCCGCGTAGGCGCGGACCCAGTGCCTTTACTATTTCTTGGGCGTAAAAAACTTCACTGCCGCCCGGGTATTGGCCTTGACTGTGTAATCGATCGCCGCGAACTGTTCTTCCAGCGCCTCGGCCATCACGCTGCCCGGGCTGGGGGGCGGCAATTCGAGGTGGGCGTCGGCCTCGCCATACTCGCGCTTGATGCGCATGCCGGCCTTCTTGGCGATATGCATCATGGTCTGGTTCGAGGTCAGGCACTGCATGTACAGGGTGTCGACATCCGAATTGCGGCAATGGGTCGCCGCGCGCTGGAACAGACGCGTGCCGACGCCCTGCCCGCGCGCCGATGCCGAGACCGACACGCCGAACTCGGCGATCTGTTGCTTGGTGGTCGACTTGCGCCCGTCGGCCGAGGCGAAGGCCAGGTGGCCCATCCCGACCAGCTGGAACACATTGTTGACCACGCCAAACACGATATCGCGCGAGAAATCGAGCTTGTCGACGTAGGCGCTGATTTGCGCGTCCGGGATCATGCTGCCGAAGCGCAGCAGGCGGTCGTTGCTGTCCAGCGCCAGCAGGTGGCGCAGCACACGGCGGCGGTCGCGCTCGCTCAATTCCTTGACCAGCACCGGCGGCTGGCCCTTCTTGCCCCTCAGGCCCTGGATCCAGCGGCGTAACGGATTGTCCAGCATCTCGATACCTTCACGTACTGCAACCTTCTGATTCTAGCCGATCGGGTCGGCGCTTGCCGCATTGTCGCGCGCGGCATCGGCCAGTTCCAGTTCCAAAGGAAGGTCCTGGCCCAGCCATTGCGATTCCGGGCTGACCACGAAACGCCCCTTGCCGGCCTGCTTGGCCGCATACATGGCCTTGTCGGCTTCTGCCAGCAGGGCTTCCTGGCCGCGCGCGGCGCCCATCTGGCCGCGCGCGCTGGCGATGCCGATGCTGGCCGAGATCGTCACCGCATGGCCGTCGACCTCGGTGATCGATTCGATTTCGGCCAGGGCCAGGCGCGCCACCCGCAGCGCGCCGCTTTCCGACGCCACGTCTTCGAGCAGGATCACGAATTCATCGCCGCCCAGGCGCGCCAGCGCATCCTCGGCGCGCAGTCTTGCGCCGACCCGGCGCGCGACCATCTGCAGCACCAGGTCGCCGGCCGCATGGCCCCAGGTATCGTTGACCGCCTTGAAACCGTCCAGGTCGATGAACATCAGTACCACCACGCTGTCGCGGCGGTCGGCGCGCGCCAGCGCCCGCTCCAGCAGGCGGGTCAGCTGGCGATAATTGATCAGGCCGGTCAGGCTGTCGTGCTGGGCCAGGCGCTCGAGCTGGCGCGACTGCGCCTCGAGTTCGGCGGTGCGCTCGGCCACGCGCTGCTCGAGGGTCTCGTTGGCGGCCTGCAGGCGGCGGTTGACGACGCCGATGACCCGGTAACTGCTGCGCAAACGGGTCCCGGCGTATACCAGCAGCACCATCAACACTGCGCTGTAGGCGAACAGGTAGCCGCGAAAGCGCTGGCGCTCGAGCAGCACGGCATCAAAGGAATGGTCGAAGCCGCGTTCCAGGCGATCGAGCGCGACGTCGCTGCCGGCGGCGGCGATCTGCGCCTCCAGTAAATTTTCCAGCGGCCGCTTTTCCAGGATCACGCGGCTGCTGGCGATCACGGCATCCATCTTCTCGATCAGCGCAGGAGAAAAGGCGATCTGCTGGGCCGCGACGTCGCCCAGGATCTCGTCGATGCGGGCCGCCAGCCCCGGGCTGGGCGCGATGTTATAGCGCAGGGTCTCGGTCAGCAGTGCGTTGAGGCTGGAGTCGAGCCGCACCACGATGCGGGCCGGCGCCAGGGCGCCCTCGATGCCGGCAATCTCGGTCTTGAGGTCGGCCACGGCCGGCGGCATGTGCAGCAGCGCGGCCCGCAGCGGCGGATTGTGCCTGGCGAACTGGGCTACCAGCTGCTGCTTGCCGCGCAGCGCGTCCTGCAGCTGGGCGTAAGCGGCCTGGGCGCTGCTGTCGCCAGCGAGCGGCAAGGTATCGCCCAGGCGCGCCATCAGGTCGTGCATGCGCGGCAGTTGCGCGCCCAGATCGAGCGGGGTGGAGGCGCGGCCGGTATGGGCGCGCAGGATGTTGGCGTCCCATTCAGCGTCGAGCTTTTCGAGCTCGCGCAGGTTGAGCATGACGCTGTTGCGAATTTCCGGGTCGACCGCGTCGGTGCGGATATAGAGAAACACCAGCACTGCGCTCATGAACAGGATCGCCAGGCTGGCCAGCAACATGCGGTGGCGGCGGCCCCAAGCTGCTCGCCATACCGACAAGGTGAACATCGTTTTTCTCCAACGCAACAATTTACAGATATTGCAGGATAGCAAAACGACGGCCCGCACTGCACAGACCATGTAACTGCATGTAACCAAAACCCGTAAATACGCTGGTATCAGTTGGTTTGGTGCAACAACCCTGTTACTGCTTCGACACGTGCTTGATGGACTGCTATCGGAATCTGGCTTTTGTTCTCGGCATGGCGCGCCGCGATCTCGCCCGCGTTGACGGCGCGTGCCGCATCCAGCGCCTGCTGCAGGCGCGCTGCTGCGCAGTCGGCGGCCTGCAGCATCCGGCCAAAGCGCTCGGGTTTGCGGAATGCATCGCTGCGTTCGAACAGCGTGACGACTGCCTCGGCAGGCAATGTCGCCGCCTGGCCCAGCGCATCCCCCTCGCGCGCCGTCATGATGGCCAGGTCGCGGCATTCATTGGGCACCTTGAGGCGCTTGCACACGGCCTGTATCGGTTCGACGCCATCCAGGTAACGCATCAGGACGGCAAAGCGCACCTCGAGCGGATGTTCAGGCGTGGCGGCGCGGTCGATCGCCTGCAGCAAGTGTTCGCCCGGTGGCGTGTCGAGCGCCGGCAGCTCGGGCAAGAGTTGCGCCAGCGCGCCGCAATCGCGCAGCACCTCCAGCATGCGCGACGGTTTGTCTTCCATCAGGCCGCGCGCCAGCTCTTGCCAGACGCGTTCGGGCACCAGGGCATCGACTTCGCCCTGCTCGACCATCCGCCGCATCAGCGCATTGGTCTCGGGGGCCACGGTGAAGTCATGCAGGCGCGCGGCGAAGCGGGCGATACGCAGAATGCGTACCGGGTCTTCGGCGAAGGCATCGGACACGTGCCGGAACAGGCGCGCATCAAGATCTTGCTTGCCATTGTGCGGATCGACGATGCGGCCATCCTCGGCCCGGGCCATGGCATTGATGGTGAGGTCGCGCCGCACCAGGTCTTGCTCAAGGGTGACGTCGGGGGCGGCGTGGAACACGAAGCCGTGGTAGCCGGGCGCGGTCTTGCGCTCGGTGCGCGCCAGCGCGTATTCCTCATGCGTCTTGGGATGCAAAAAGACCGGGAAATCCTTGCCGACGGCGCGAAAGCCCGCCTTGAGCATCTGCTCGGGCGTGGCGCCGACCACCACGTGGTCATGGTCCTTTACCGGCAGGCCCAGCAGGGCATCGCGCACGGCGCCGCCGACGACATAGCTGCGCATCGTCATTCGCCCGGCAAATCAGCGTCGTGCAGAGGCGTTGGATCGGATTCGGCCATGGCTTCGCGCACCCAGCGCGCGACCGCCGGATGGGCCAGCACGCGTTCGCAATAGGCTTGCAGGGCCGGGGCCAGCGCCACGCCGTAGGTTTGGAAGCGGCACACCACCGGCGCATAGAAGGCGTCGGCGATCGAGAAGTCGCCGAACAAATACTGGTGGTGACCGAAGCGCGACAGGCAATCTTCGAAGATCTCGCAGATGCGGCCGATGTCGGCCTGCGTGCCGGGCGTGCGGCCGCGGCCCGGCAGGCGCGCCTGGATATTCATCGACATCGTATTGCGCAGCTCGCCGAAGCCGGCATGCATCTCGGCCACGATCGAGCGCGCCAGCGCGCGCGCGGCCACGTCTTGCGGCCACATATGCTTATCAGGAAATTGCTCTGCCAGGTATTCGATGATGGCCAGGCTGTCCCACACCGTCATGTCGCCCGCCATCAGCACCGGCACCCGGCCCGCATGCGAATAACGCGCGATCTGGTTGGCGGTGTCGGGCTGGTCGAGCAAGACCCTCACCTCGGTGAACGGGATGCCGAAGGCGACTGCCGCGACCCAGGGCCGCATCGACCATGAAGACACGTTCTTGTTACCGATGATCAGGGTTAGACCGGGGTTACGGGTCGCGTCGAGCGTGCGGGCGAGGATGGGGTCGCGTTCGATGGTCTGCATGGCTGATGGTTGGTGGTTTAGCGTCCGGCGTGGCTGCGGTAGTCGTCGAGGCGGTTGTGCCGGGTGAGATAGTGCGGCGCGACCGATTCGATCGCCGTGAGCTTGATCCCCAGCGCCTCGGCTGTCAAGGCATGGGTATCGGCGGCCACGACATTATCGACCAGCATCGAATCGAGGTTGTCGCGGCTGATGATGGGTTGGCCCGGCAGCAGTTCGAACAGCCCTGCCTGCAGGCGCGCCGCCCAGTCGGGCAGGCCGATCACGTGGCGCTCGCGGCCGGCATAGCGCCCGGCCAGGCGCACCAGCTGGCCCAGGGTATGGACCGCCGGGCCGCCCAGCTCGATCGTGGCGCAGCGCGTGTCTGGCCGCGCCAGGGCGATCGAGAAGGCGGCGGCCACATCGCCCACATACACCGGCTGGAAGCGCGCACGGCTGGCCGCCAGCGGCACCAGCGGTAGGTGGCGCTGCAGGCGCGCAAACATGGTGAGAAAGTGGTCGCCGGGACCGAATACCACCGAAGGCCGGAAGATCGTGGCCGCCACCGCCGGCTGGCTGCGCGCGCCAATTTCTCCATCGGCCTTGGAACGTCCGTACATCGAGGGACTGTTGGCGCTGGCGCCAAGCGCGCTCATATGCAGGTAACGCGCGACGCCGGCATCCAGGGCGGCGGCGGCGATGCGGCGCGGCAGATCGACGTGCAGGTGGCGAAAACCCTCGCCATACGGCCGGCCATGGCCGCCGTGCAGCACGCCGACCAGGTTGATCACGGCATCGCGCCCGGCCAGCAGCTTGCGCAAGACAAGGTCGTCATGAATATTGGCCACGTCAACATCGACACCTGGCAGCATGGTCAGCTGCTTGGCGCTTTCGTAATGGCGCACCGGCACCAGTACGCCAACGCCATCGTCGGACAGGCGCGCGGCCAGGTGCTGGCCGATGAAGCCGGTGCCGCCGATCAGCACCACATTCAGTGGCCGTACGCTCATGTTGATGCTCCTGTCAGTCGAGTACCGACGCGCTGCCGGGGCGCGGGCTGACCGTGCCCAGGCGCGCCTTGAGGGACTGCGGCTTGCCTTCGAAGATCGAGGCATAGTTGGTGGCATTGGCCAGGACGTTGCGCACATAGCCGCGCGTCTCGGTGAACGGGATGGTCTCGACGAAGATCGCGCCTTCCATCGGCGCATCCAAGCGGCCGCGCCAGGTGCGCGAACGGCTCGGCCCGGCGTTATAGGCGGCCGTGGCCAGCACTTGCGAGCCTTCGAAATTCTCGAGCACCATATTCATGTAGTTGGCGCCAAGCGTGATATTCGTATGCAGGTCGTTGAGCATGGTGTGCACGAAATTATTCAGGCCAATCTTGGCCGCCACCCACTTGCCGGTGGCGGGCATCACCTGCATCAGGCCCGAGGCGCCGACGCCTGAACGGGCGTCGCGGATGAAGCGCGACTCTTGCCGGATGAGGCCATACACCCAGGCCTTATCGAGGCTCAGGCCCTGGGCGGTGGGCTTGAGGACCTCGAGATGCGGCGCCGGGAAGCGCTGGTCGTAGCTGAGCTCGGTGCGCGTGCGCAGCGAGGTCTCGACCATGCGGTCGAGGTGCTCGTTGCGGCGCGCCAGCTCGGCGGCGGCCAGTAGCTGACGTTCAGACAGCCCGCGCAAGCCCCAGTTCCATTCACGGTTGCCTTCCGCGCGCAGGCTCAAACGATAGAACTTCAAGGCCCGCTGCAGGCTGGCGTTATTGGTGGCCTGGGACAGTTCGGCGGCCGTGATCGGCGCCACCGGCGGCGGCGCCACGATCTGGTTGCCCAGCTCTTCGTACGCCAGCTGGGTATAGAAGGTGGTCTGGGCGGCGATGCCCTGCCACAGCGCGCGCGCCTCTTGGGTGCGGCCCTCGGCCTGCATGGCGCGGCCCAGCCAGTAGATCCAGGTGGAGTCGGCACGCAGGTTGGCCGGCATCGCCTCGATCGTGGCGCGCACCTCTTTCCAGTCGCCGCGGCGCAGCGCCATGCGGGTTTTCCATTGCATCTGGAATTCGGTCAGCGTGGCGCCCTTGGCGCGGTCCCAGTAGCCATGCGCCTCGGGCGCCAGCGCGATCGAGGCGGCCAGCGCCACATTGGCCCAGCCGATGGCGCGTTCTTCGCTGGAGAGTTGCGGGCCGTTCTTTTCCAGGCTGGCGACGGCGATCCTGAGCGTGGTGCGCGCCATGCGGCCAAGCGCGACCAGGTAGAGTTCGCGCTCGGCGCGGCTCTTGCCGATGCCGCGCGCCAGCGCCACCGCCGGCAGGTCGACCGCCTGGGTGGCCCGGGTTTCGGGCAGGCCCAGCAGCACGGCGACGCGCCGCGCGGGGCCAGTGGTATTGTCCAGGCCGGCAATACGCAGCTGCCACAGCAGGTCGGCCTGGGTGAACTGGCCATTGCCGGCCAGTTGCGCGATCAGGCCGCCGCAGGCGTCGCCATAGCCGGCCGGGGCCTTGAGCAGCGCGCGAGCTTCGTCGGCCACCTGCTCGCCACGCTCGGCGCGCGCCTGCAAGGCGTAGCAACGGACCTGCACACTGCCTTGCTGGGCCAGTTCGCCGGCTTCGCGCTCGAAGGTATTCCATTCGCGCCGCTTGCCCAGTTCCATCAGCCACTCGGCGCGCAATTGCGCGGCCACGGCCGTGCCTTCGTGACGGCGCAGCACTTGCAGGACCTCGTCCTGGATGGCATCGCGCAGGCGCGGTTTCAGACGATAATAGTCGACGTAAGATGCCAGCGAGTAATTTGACGACAGGCGCGAGGCGATCGCCGTGACACGCGCGCCATCGTTCTGGCGTGCGGCCTCGCGCAGCAGCAGGAAGTTGTCGTCATCGGCGCGGCTGTCGGCCACCAGGGCCGGCCCGCCGGCAACGGGCACGCCAACTGTACCGGCGCCGGGCACCGAGGGCGCACCGGCCGGCACCGGGGGCAGTGCCACCTCGGGCGCGGGGGCATCGGGGTCTTCCTGGGCCATCACGCCTGCAGGCAAGGCGCAGGACAGAACAAGGGCAATAGCGGCCGGCAACAGGCCGGCGGACAATTTCGATTGATACATCCACAACTCTCACATTACGCTGCATTGAAACCATGACCGGCGAACCAAGAATACCACGCGCCTCTACGGCTCTACCAGACACTGGCATGAAGCAACAGGATAAAGCGCTGCTGCGCAGTACGCTCAAGGCACTGCGGCGCACGATCGACCCGGCCACCAAGCATGCCTGGGACGACCGCATCGGCGCCCGGGTGCTTGCCTGGTGGCAGGCGAATCCGCATGCGGCGCTCGGCGTGTACTGGCCACTGGCCGGCGAGCCAGACCTGCGTCCAGCCTACGCGCAATTGGCTCAGGCGGGCGTACGGCTGGCATTGCCGGTGGTAATCGAGCGTGATGCGCCCTTGGGGTTTGCCGAGTGGCTACCGGGGGAGCCGACGACGGCCGACCGGCTGGGAGTGGCGGTGCCGAGCGACCTGCGGATGGTGGCGCGGCCGCCGGCCTTGCTGGTGCCCTGCCTCGGGTTTAATGCGCAGGGATATCGGGTGGGGTATGGCGGCGGGTTTTATGACCGGACCCTGGCCCCGCAACCGCGGCCGGCGACGGTGGGGATCGCGTATGCGTGCCAGCTGGTTGAGTTCGATGGCGACGTCCACGACGTACCGCTGGACGGGGTGATTACGGAAGAATGATGGCCAGGCACGACGCCTGGCCATCATGGGTCAGGCCCGCAGCCGTTGCCAGATTGCGGTGGTCGGCGCCGCCTGGTTCATGCTGTAGAAATGCAGCCCCGGCGCGCCACCGGCCAGCAGCCGTTCGCACAGCCCGGTCACGACATCGAGCCCGAAGGCCTTGATCGAGGCGCTGTCGTCGCCGAAGCTGGCCAGCTTGAGGCGCACCCAGCGCGGGATCTCGGCGCCGCACATATCCGAGAAGCGCATCAGCTGCATATAGTTCGTGATCGGCATGATGCCGGCCACGACCGGCACATCGACACCCAGCTTGCGTACATTGTCGACGAACTGGAAATAGGCGTCGGCGTTGTAGAAATACTGGGTGATGGCGGCATTCGCCCCGGCCCCCACCTTGCGCGCGAAGGCCTGCAGATCGTCTTGCGGCGAACGTGCCTGCGGGTGCATCTCGGGATAGGCCGCGACCTCGATGTGGAACCAGTCGCCGGTTTCCTGGCGGATGAATTCGACCAGGTCGCTGGCATAGCGCAGCTCGCCCGCGCCGCCATAGCCGCTTGGCAGGTCGCCGCGCAGGGCCACCACGCGCTTGATGCCACTGTCCTGGTACTGCTTGAGGACATCGCGGATCGAGTCGCGCGTGGCGCCGATGCACGACAGGTGCGGCGCCGCCTCGTGGCCGGCGGCCTGGATCTCGCGCACCGTCGCCAGGGTGCCCTGCTGGGTGCTACCGCCGGCGCCAAACGTCACCGAGAAATACTTGGGCTGCAGATCGGCCAGCTTTTCGCGGGCGATGCGCAGTTTCTCGGCGCCTTCAGGCGTCTTGGGCGGGAAGAACTCGATACTGAAATCAGGAGTTTCCATCTTTGTCCGAAAGAAGCAAGGTAGAGAGCGCCCACGAAATGATGCTGTACAGGATGGCTGCCAGGAAGGCCGACCAGAAACCGGCCACCTCGAAGCCGCCGACCACATTCGACACCAGCCAGAACAGCAAGGCGTTGATGACCAGGATAAACAGGCCCATCGAGACCAGGGTGACCGGCAGGGTCAGGATCACCAATACAGGACGGATCAGGGTATTGACCAGCCCCAGCACCAGCGCCGCGATCAGGGCGGTGCCGATACTGGAAACTTCGACGGAGTGCATCAGGTAAGGCAGGGCCATCAGGGCCCCGGCATTGATCAGCCAGGTTATCAGCAAGCGCATCGGTACAGACTTTCGTGGTACGCGGGCACGACAACGGCGTGAGGCGCCCGATGGTGGATAAGCGAAACGTCCCGAAGGACGTTTCACAATACTAATAAACCGCTACCGATCAATAACGGTAGTGTTCAGGCTTGTACGGGCCTTCCTGGCTCACCGAGATGTAGTTCGCCTGCTCTTCGCTCAGGGTGGTCAGCTGCGCATTGAGCTTCTTGAGCTGCAGGCGCGCGACTTTCTCGTCGAGCTTCTTCGGCAGCGTGTACACGCCCACCGGATACTGCGCGGTGTTCATGAACAGCTCGATCTGGGCGATGGTCTGGTTCGCGAACGACGAGCTCATCACATACGATGGGTGGCCGGTGCCGCAACCCAGGTTCACCAGGCGGCCTTCGGCCAGCAGGATGATGCGATGGCCATCCGGGAAGATGACGTGGTCGACCTGCGGCTTGATGTTGTCCCACTCATATTTCTTGAGTGCGGCGACCTCGATTTCGTTGTCGAAGTGACCGATATTGCAGACAATGGCCTGGTCTTTCATCTTGAGCATGTGCTGCTCGGTGATGACGTGGTAGTTGCCGGTGCAGGTGACGAAGATGTCGCCGAATTCGGCAGCGTAGTCCATGGTGACGACGCGGTAGCCTTCCATCGCCGCCTGCAGTGCGCAGATCGGATCGATTTCGGTGACCCATACTTGCGCCGACAGGGCGCGCATGGCCTGGGCCGAGCCCTTGCCGACGTCACCGTAGCCGGCGATGACAGCGATCTTGCCTGCAATCATGACGTCGGTCGCGCGCTTGATGCCGTCGACCAGCGATTCGCGGCAACCATACAGGTTGTCGAACTTCGACTTGGTGACCGAATCGTTGACGTTGATTGCCGGGAAGGCCAGCTTGCCTTCCTGGTGCATCTGGTACAGGCGGTGCACGCCGGTGGTGGTTTCTTCGGTCACGCCCTTGATTTCTGGCAGGCGCTTCGAGTACCACGACGGATCACGCGCCAGGCGGCCCTTGATCGCGTTGAACAGGCAGATTTCTTCTTCCGAGCCTGGCTTGTCCAGCACCGAGATGTCTTTCTCGGCACGCACGCCCAGGTGCAGCAGCAGGGTGGCATCGCCGCCATCGTCGAGGATCATGTTGGCATGGTTGTCACCTGGCCATTCGAAGATGCGGTGGGTGTATTCCCAGTATTCGTCCAGGGTTTCGCCCTTGATGGCGAACACGGGCGTGCCGACCGAGGCAATGGCCGCGGCAGCGTGGTCTTGCGTCGAGTAGATATTGCACGATGCCCAGCGCACGGTGGCGCCCAGGGCTTCCAGGGTGCGGATCAGGACCGCGGTCTGGATGGTCATGTGCAGCGAACCGGCGATGCGCGCGCCCTTGAGCGGCTGGGTCGCGGCGTATTCTTCCTGGATCGACATCAGGCCCGGCATCTCGGTTTCGGCGATGCGGATTTCCTTCTCGCCCCAGGCAGCCAGGGAGATGTCGGCAACGATATAGTCTTGGGAATCTTTGAGTACGGCGTTCATCACGCCCTCCTTTCAATGTTTAGAAAAAAGTAACGTGAGCGCAGTTGCTGGATATCCGAGCCTGGCAATAACGTGTTTCCCGCCTACGCGGGAACAAGCTTTGTCGCAACGCTCCTCGGAACGGGCTAGTTTAGCACGCTTGGTGCTGTGTGGCGATGGGGGTTTGCAGAGAACTTGGGGGGAACAATGCCAATGGCATTGTTCCCGCCTGCGCAGGGACGACGTTGCTTGAAGAGGCACAATGCCGACAAACCGACTTCGGACACTTCGCTGGCACGTGGTTCCCGCGGAGGCAGGAACCCAAGTACGCGCCGCAGACCAAACGTATCCGTCAGCCCGCAGCGCAACGACGCATTACGCCAGACCAGCCGCGGCGCGCAGCTCGGCCGCCTTGTCGGTACGTTCCCAGGTGAACTCAGGCTCTTCACGACCGAAGTGGCCGTAGGCCGCGGTCTTGGTGTAGATCGGGCGCAGCAGGTCGAGCATTTGCACGATACCTTTCGGGCGCAGGTCGAAGTGCTCGTTGACCAGGGCCGCGATCTTGTCGTCCGAGATCACTCCGGTGCCTTCGGTGTACACGGTGATGTTGATCGGACGCGCCACGCCGATCGCGTAGCTGACCTGCACCTGGCACTGGCGCGCCAGGCCGGCGGCGACGATGTTCTTGGCAACATAGCGCGCGGCGTAGGCGGCCGAACGGTCGACCTTGGTTGGATCTTTACCCGAGAACGCGCCGCCGCCGTGCGGGGCTGCGCCGCCGTAGGTGTCGACGATGATCTTGCGGCCGGTCAGGCCGCAATCGCCCTGCGGGCCGCCGATGACGAAACGGCCGGTCGGGTTGACCAGGAAACGGGTTTCCTTGAGCCACTCGCGCGGCAAGGTGGTCTTGATGATTTCTTCGATGACCGCTTCTTCGATCTGCGAATGGGTGACATCAGGATGGTGCTGGGTCGACAGCACGACGGTATCGACAGCGACCGGGCGGCCATCGACGTAGCGCAGGGTGACTTGCGATTTTGCATCCGGACGCAGCCACGGCAGGCGGCCATCCTTGCGCAGCTGCGACTGGCGCTCGACCAGGCGGTGCGCGTAATAGATGGCGGCTGGCATGAGCTCAGGCGTTTCGTCGCAGGCATAGCCGAACATCAGGCCCTGGTCGCCGGCGCCCTGGTCGAGATCGATGCCGGCGCCTTCGTCCACGCCCTGGGCGATGTCGGGCGACTGCTTGTCGTAGCAGACCATCACGGCGCAACCTTTGTAGTCGATGCCGAATTCGGTATTGTCGTAGCCGATGCGCTTGATGGTGTTACGGGCGACCGAGATATAGTCGACGTTGGCGTGGGTGGTGATCTCGCCGGCCAGCACCACCAGACCGGTGTTGCACAGGGTTTCGGCGGCCACGCGCGCGGTCGGGTCTTGCTCGAGGACGGCGTCGAGGATGGCGTCGGAAATCTGGTCAGCGACCTTGTCCGGGTGGCCTTCGGAAACGGATTCGGAAGTGAAGAGGTAGTCGTTCGACATGTAGGCTCCAGTTACTGTTTACATGAATTGCCGCAGCAAACTGATGCCTGCGACGCTTTAGCGAAATTTATATTCCGCTTCGCAAGTTGTCTGTTAACTCGGCGGATCCAGCATAAAGTGGTATTTTACGCTTCCTTGGAATTTTGGTGTGGAAACGCACGCGCTATGCGGATGTGCTTCGACACCCATCAATCGACATGCTAGTAGTCATTTTCCGAATATTATCAATTTTCCCCTTGTCCTTCTTGCACGCACTGGGCGCGGCGCTGGGCTGGCTGGTGTATTGGCTGTCGCCATCGTACAAGCGCCGCCTGCGCGCCAACCTGGCCCAGGCTGGCTATGACGCCCACTGGAAGCAGGCCGTGTCCGAGGCCGGCAAGGCCGCGATCGAGCTTGCCTTCGTGTGGTGCGCCAAGCCGGAACGGGTTGCCAGGCATGCCACGGTGGAAAACTGGGACCTGGTCCAGGAAAAACTCGATGCCGGCCGCGGCATCGTGTTCCTGACGCCACACCTGGGCTGCTTCGAAATGACGGCGCAGCAGATCGCCCTCAAGACGGCATTGACGGTCATGTATCGTCCGCCGCGCAAGGATGCGCTCAGGCCGCTGGTCGAAGGCGCGCGCGCGCGCCACAACCTGCACCTGGCGCCGGCCAACCTGTCGGGCGTGCGGATCCTGGCCAAGACCCTCAAGAGCGGCCAGCCGATCGGCTTGCTGCCCGACCAGGTGCCGCAGGAAGGCGAAGGCGTGTGGGCGCCCTACTTCGGCCGCGACGCCTATACGATGACCCTGCCGGCCAAGCTGGCGCAACTGGGCAAGGCCGACATCCTGCTGGTGTACGCCGAACGGCGACCGCACGGCGCCGGCTATATCGTGCGCTTCGTGCCGTTCGACGGCGATTTGACAGGCTCGGCGGCCGAACAGGCAGCGGCGATCAATCGCGCCATGGAGCAATTGATCGCGCGTGCGCCAGCCCAGTACTTCTGGAGCTACAACCGCTACAAGCAGCCGGATGGCGTGGCCGGCCCCGAGGGCGAGGTCAAGGCATGAGGCTCTTGCTTGGAACCCTGTGGCTGCTGCATTTCCTGCCGCTGCCCATCCTGGGCCGCATCGGCGAAGCGATTGGCAGCCTGATGTTCATGATCATGGGCCGCCGCCGCCATATCGCGCTGACCAACCTGCGCCTGACCATGCCCGAGCTGGACGAACGGGCACGGCGCGACATCGCACGCCGCCATTTCCGCGCCTACGCGCGCAGCATCGTCGAGCGCTCGATCCTGTGGTGGGCGCCCGAGGAACGCGTGCGCAGCCTGATCCAGGTCGAGCCGGCGGTGCCGCAAGCGGCCATGGAAGACGGCCCCACCATCCTGCTGTGCCCCCACTTCGTGTGCCTGGACGTGGCCGGCGTCGCCTCGCGCGTGATCCCGGTGTGCAGCATGTATGTGCCGCAAAAGAACGAGGCCTTCGACCGCCTGCTGCGCCATGGCCGCGAGCGCTACGGCCCGGTGCGCCTGGTGACGCGCAAGGAGGGCATCAAGCCGATCCTGCGCGCGCTGCGCGACGGCCTGCCCTACTTCATGCTGCCGGACATGGATTTCGGCGAGAAGGATGCCGAGTTCGTGCCGTTCTTCGGCGTGCAGGCGGCGACCCTGACCGCGCTGGGCCGCATTGCCGCCACCACCGGCGCCAAGGTGATCCCGGTGATCGCCACCTACCTGCCCGATTACCAGGGCTGGCGCGTGCGTTTCTATCCGGCCTGGGAGAATTATCCTGGCGACGATATGGTCGAAGCGACCCGCCGCATGAACGCCTTCATCGAAGAGCGCGTGCGCGAGGCGCCGGAGCAATACTTCTGGACTCATAAACGCTTCAAGACCCGGCCGCCGGGTGAAGCTTCGCTCTACGATTAAGCAGGACGGAATACGCATGAAACTGAAATTCACCAAGATGCACGGCGCGGGCAACGATTTCATCGTGGTCGACGCCATCAACCAGCAGGTCGACCTGAGCGCGGAGCAATGGCAAGCGCTGGCCGACCGCCGCTTCGGCATCGGCGCCGACCAGATCCTGGTGGTCGAGCGTCCAGAGCAAGATGGCGTGGACTTCCGCTACCGCATCTTCAATAACGATGGCGGCGAAGTCGAGCAATGCGGCAATGGCTCACGCGCCTTTGTCCGCTTCGTGGTCGAGAAAGGCTTGACCCGCGAACGCACGATCCGCGTGCAGACCATGTCGGGCATCATCAGCCCGCGCCTGGAAGACGATGGCAGCGTGACGGTGGACATGGGCGCCCCACGCCTCGATCCGGCCGAGGTGCCGTTCGACAGCGCCGGATTGCATGGCAAGCCCGAGGGCGAGGACACGCTGTGGCCGCTGCCGGTGGGCGGCGAAGCGGTGCAGATCTCGGTGGTTTCGATGGGCAATCCGCATGCGGTGCAGGTGGTGCATAACGTCGACACGGCCCAGGTGGAACAGACCGGCCCGCTGATCGAGCACCACGTGCGTTTTCCGAAGCGCGTCAATGCCGGCTATATGCAGGTGGTCGATCGCCAGCATATTCGCCTGCGCGTGTACGAACGCGGCGCCGGCGAGACGCTGGCCTGCGGCACCGGCGCCTGCGCGGCGGTGGTGGCCGGCATCCGGCGCGGCCTGCTCGATTCGCCGGTGCGGGTGTCGGCCCGTGGCGGCGAGCTCAGCATCGCCTGGGCGGGGCCGGGTCAACCAGTCTTCCTGAGCGGACCGGCGGTGTCGGTGTTCGACGGCGAAATCGACGTTTGAGGGTTGGCGGCTATGCCGCCGACGCGGTGATTGCTATCGGCTCCGCTTTCGCGCCGGATGATCTCGCTGCCAACCACCACCGCGTCGGCGGCGAAGCCGGCTGCGCGCGCCGGCCAACCCTAGGTGCGCCATGAAAGTGTGAGCGAGATGCGGTGAGCGCCATGAAAGCGTGAGCGAAATCCGTTCGGCCTGGCGGCTCGCGTCAGGCCGCCAGCTCGATATCGGCGCCGTCGTCATCATTGCCGGGCAGCGTCACATTGAGCACGGTGCGCAGCCGGTACAGGCGCTGCCGGTAGTTTCCTTCGGGCCCGGCCGGGCCGGAATCGACTTGTTCGAATAGCCGCACGATGCGGTCCAGCACCTGACGCTCGTGCGCCGAATCGACCATCACCAGCCGCCGCTTGCTGCGTCCGTAGCTGGCGCGGATATCGATCACCAGGCAATGGCCCTGGTCGGCAGCGCCGACATCTAGCAGCAGCGCCTCGGCGCGCGACAGGTCGAACAGCGCCGCCAGCTCGATGCGCGCGGCCAGCAAGGGATGCGCGGCCAGCGCGTCGGCATGGCTGGCCAGCAGCCGGCCGGTGTCGGTGTACGGCGCGCTCGCGGCGCGCGGCGCGATCTTGCGCAGCAATTCGACGGCCTCGGACGAGCCCTGGGCCGCCGCCTTCTGCAGCCAGTAGACGGCGCGCACATCGTTGTTCTCGTTCTCGCGGCGCGCGCGCCAGGCATTGTGCCCGCACTCGAGCTGGGCATCGCGGTAGCCCATCTCGGCGGCGCGCTCCAGGTAGCGCTGGGCATCGGCCACGTTACGCTGTGAAAACTCGGGCTTGATATAAATGCGTGACAGCGCATACCAGGCTTCGGCCAGGCCTTGTTCTCCGGCCAGCGTCAACCAGCGGATCGCCTTCTTGAAATTGGCCACGTGGGCCTGGCAGGCGCCGGCCGTGCAACGCCTGCCATCGACCCGCATGCGCGCGCAGCGCAGGCCCAGCGCCAGCTGGGCGTGGCAGTCGTGCTCGGCCGCGGCGAGTTCCCAGAACACGGTCGGTTCGCCCGGCCGGCACAGCGCGGCCACGGCGCCGGCGTCGAGCGCCTGCAGGCCGCTCACGCCGTCGAGCGCCGGATCGAGCAGGCGCGCGCAACGCGACAGCAGGGTGATTTCGTCCGGTGCGAAGCGGCGCATCTCGCCCTGCTCGCCGCGTTCGTTCGCCAGCGCGCGCGCCTGCGGCAACGCGCGCGCCAGATAGACGTCAAAGCGCTGCGCCGTCCAGGCGTCGTCGAGTGCCGCGTCGTGCGTTGCGCCGGCGCCATGCGGTGGTGGGCGCCGCTGCTGCTCTGGCGCCGGCGCCCGCGCCAGCAAGCGCCCGCCAGCCGCGGCGGCCTGCGTGGTTTGCTGCGCCGCGCCTGGCGGCGCCGCCCGCACACCCGACGCGGCCGCCGGCGCCTTGCCCTGGCGCTGCGCCAACATCCACTGCGCATGCGGAAAGCCCGCGCGCGCCGCATCCTCGAGCGCCTGCACCGCCTTGGGATACGGCGTTGCCGTCGCCTGCGCATCGAGCACCAGCTGGGCATAGACCAGGCCGGCATGCAGGCTGCCATCGTCATAGGCGCGCTCGTACCACTGGGCGACGACGGCTGCGTGACGCTGGGCCAGTTCAAGAGGAATGTGATTGCCGATCAATTGCCAGGCTGGTGGACAGTCTTGTCTGGCCGCACGTTCGAGCCAGTGCAGCGCCGTCGGCAGGCTCTGCGGGAGCCCGGCGCTGCCGAACAAATACAGCTTGCCCAGCTCGAGCTGGGCCGCCACCTGCCCGGCGCGGGCGTTGCGAATGATCGCCAGTTCTTCGCGATTAGCCATCGTTGAGATACATATAAATAAGTGAGTCGGCAACACACAACGGCGACGACATCACGGCCAGTCGGCCTGGCGAAGCTTGCCAATATACAAGGTATTGACAATCCCCGTCGTCTCCATGTGTAGAGGCCAAAGTCTAAGCCGCCGCCGACGACGATTCGATGCGATTGGGGGATGATTTGACGCGTCGCAAAGCAGAGTTAAACGGATGAAACCGGCCACCTCGCGACGCATCAACGCGGGCTGCGATGACGCGGAATGGCGCACGTTTCAAAAATACAACAGCACGATTGGATTTATTGGCGATCTACCAAGCCTGCCACTGATAATTGGCCAAATGACCAGCTTCCTTATCCGCACCAATGAAGCTGGCGCCGCTGGGCGTTCCAGGCTCGACGCTCCGGCGGTTCGCGCCCACCTTGAACTTGGGAATACCAATGAAGAACGCCCTCCTGGCCGTCGCACTGCTTGGCGCCTGCGCCGGTGCGGCCCATGCGCAGACATCGGTGCAGGTTTACGGCAATCTCGATGCCGGCGTCGTCAAGCGCAGCGGCCAGGACGTGAGCATCGGCAAGCGCGCCGCCAATACCCTCGGCTTCAAGGGCACCGAAGACCTGGGCAATGGTTTTACAGCCCTGTTCCACCTCGAAATGCGCTACGAGCCAGATACCGGCAGCAGCGAGGTCGGTTCTGACGGCAATCGGCGCCAGCTATTCCAGGGCCAGAGCCGGGTCGGCCTGCAGGGCGGCTTCGGCATGCTGCGCATCGGCCGCGGCCTGACCCCGTTCCATGAAACCATCGGCAACTTCGAGCCCTTCCATGCGATCCCGACCGCGGGCGGCTTCTATACCGACCTGAGCGTCGCCGGCTACAGCTCGCAGCCGCTCGATCCGGTTGGTGCGTCGGGCAACCGCTGGTCGAACGCGGTCTGGTACAACTCGCCGGTCGTGGACGGCTTCCAGCTCAACACCGCGCTCGCCACCAAGGAAAACAATGGCGGCGTCGCCATCATCGGCCGCGGCAACGCCGGCGCGCCGCAATACCCGGCCGGCGCCGAGGCGTCGGCCAATCCGTTCTCGGTCTCGGCCACCTACCACAACGGGCCGGCGGCCCTGATGGCCGCCTACGAACGCAACGCGATCGAATCGACGGTCTGGTCGGTGGGCGCCTCGGTCGAGGCGACCCCGGAACTCAGGCTGATGGGCACGTTCACCAGGCTGGACGAAGCGCATAGCCGGCCCTCCAATGCCGATACCTCCTCGTGGGTGCTGGGAGCCAACTACACGCGGGGGTCAGGTACTTTTCTCGCAGGTTATGGTCAGAAAGATGTTGACGGCCTAGATAAGGTCAAGCAGCTGTCGCTGGGCTATGAATACAGCCTGTCGAAGCGCACTTATCTGTACATCGACGTTTCGCGCAAGAAGGGCCTGCCCGGTAACCGAAGCACAGTCAACCAGTACGACATCGGCATCAACCATTCCTTCTGAAGCGGGACAACGCCGTCATCCTTTTTGCATGGAACTGACCGTTATTACAGGCCACTGCCCTGTTTTACGCGCCCATGTCGTGTTTTCACAACGACATTTCTCCCTCACCGCATTTGCGCACGAGCGTTCTGTACAGTGCGCTGAGCCAATGGCATATTGGGTACCGCGAGCTCATGCATCGCGACAAGAAAATAATATGGAGACCCAATGAAGAAAAGCCTGATCGCCGCCCTGCTCGGCACGACGTTTGCCTGCTCCGCCCTGGCCCAGACCAATATCCAGATCTACGGCATCGCCGATGCCGGCGTGATGTGGCAAAAAGGTGGGCCGACCAAGATCTATAGTGGCGGCGCCGACGGTTCCCGCCTCGGCATCCGCGGCAGCGAAGACCTGGGTAGCGGCTACAAGGCGATCTTCAATCTCGAAGCCCGCGTCGAACTCGACAACGGTTCGCAGCAGCCGGCCCTGATGAACGATAACCCGGGCGTCTACCTGCTGCGCGGCATGAACCAGATTCCGCAAGCCATCCGCGACCGCCTGCAGGCGGCGCTCCAGCCGCCGGGCGCACCGGCCGTCAACCAGGAAAAAGCCCTGTTCGACCGCACCGCCATGGTCGGCCTGATCACCCCGATCGGCGCCGTGATGCTGGGCCGCATGTACACCCCGGGCTACGAAGTGTTCAATATGGCCGACGCCTTTGAATCGGGCACTGCCGGCACCTGGGGCCATATCACCGGCGGCACCGCCGGCTTTACCGCGCTGGGCGCCGACATCCGTTCGCAGGAAGCGATCCAGTACCGCATCGCCACGCCAAGCGGCTGGGGCGGCTCGGTCATGTATGGCGCGCGCAATTCGGGCTATCTTGGCCGCTACAAGAAATTCCGTGCCGGCGCCGTGACCTACAAGGCCAATGGCTTCGACGTCGGCGTGGGCTACAACCACGGCTACGACCTGCAGAACCGTCCGAGCCTGCGCACCGTCACGGTGGGCGGTTCGTACACGATGAGCGAGAGCTGGAAATTCTTTGCCGGCTTCCACAGCCAGCGCAACAAGAATTCGGCGCTGCTGCCCGATTACCTGGGCGGCTGGAACCAGGCCGTGGTGCCGGCACTGGTGGCGCAAGGCGTGCCGCAGGCGACCCAGAATTTCCTGCTCGGCGTGTTCCAGACCAATATCAAGGCCAATACCGAACAGGACGCCCACAGCTACCAGTTCGGCGCCCACTACCGGATCGGCAATGGCCGCATCGTGGCTTCGTATGCGCACCAGAACGACCGCACCTCGTCCGACAGCGACGCCAACCTGTATGCGGTCGGCTACAACTACTACCTGTCCAAGCGTACCGACCTGTACACCGCGCTGGCCTTCATCAAGAACGAGAACGAAGCCCAGTATTCGCCAGGCACCTCGGGCAATCCGGGCGGCTTCACCGAAACGCCAGGCGCCGACGGCCGCGCCCTGCAACTCGGTATCCGTCACCGTTTCTAAGCGCTTCGCGCTTCACGAAAGACGCCTGCGGGCGTCTTTTTTGTTAGCCGTTAAAAACCCGGCGCACTGCCCGCGTCGGGTAAAATGGTTCGATTGATTCCACCACACAATTCCCCATGAGCATCGCCCCACTCGACGCCAGCACTGTCGCGCAATACCTGATCGATCATCCGCAATTTTTCCAGGAGCACGCCGGCCTGCTGGGCGAAGTGAAACTGTCGAGCCCGCTTACCGGGCGCGCAGTGTCGCTGCAAGAGCGCCAGATGGAAGTGATGCGCGATAAATTCCGCGCGCTCGAGCTGCGCCTGTCCGACCTGTCGCGCCGGGCCGAGGAAAACGCCGGCATCGCCAACCGTTTCCACGCCTGGACCCAGGCCCTGCTGGTGTCGCCCGGCGGCGCGGCCATGGCGCGCGACCTGGCCGACGGCCTGCGCACCCATTTCATCGTGCCGCAAGTCACCCTGCGCCTGTGGAATGTGGCGCCGGAATTTGCCGGTGAATGGTTTGCCCAGGGCGTATCGGACGATGCGCGCATCTTCGCCAACAGCCTGCGCGCGCCATATTGCGGCCCGAACAATGATTTCGAGGCGGTGCGCTGGCTGGACGACGCCGAGTCGATCCGTTCCACCGTGATGCTGCCGCTGGGCCCGCCGGGCCAGAGCGTCGGCCTGCTGGTGCTGGGCTCGCCAGACCCGGCGCGCTTTACCACCTCGATGGCGACCGATTTCCTGGTCCATATCGCCGCCACCTCGACCACCGCACTGGCGCCGCTGCGCGCCAAATAATGGATACGCCCGGGCGCAACGACAGTTCCGGCGCCGCGCGCGACTGGGCCGCGCGTTACCTGGGCGAGCTGAGCGCCCAGCGCCAGCTGTCGCCGCACACGGTCGCCGCCTACCGGCGTGACCTGGCCGAACTGGCCGCACTGGCCGGCCACGACGACTGGTCGCGGCTGACCCACTTCGACATTCGGCGCTTTGCCGCCAAGCTGCATGGCGGCGGCCAGTCGGCACGCACCATCGCGCGCAAACTGTCCGGCTGGCGTGGCTTCTATGCCTGGCTGTCGAACCACACCCCGCTGGCGGCCAATCCGGTCGACGGCGTGCACGCCCCGAAACGCCCGCGCAGCCTGCCCAAGGCGCTGGCTGTCGATGACGCCGTGCAGTTGATGGAAGCAAACACACGCGGCCACGCCGAACCCTTCGAACTGTGCAACCGCGCCATGTTCGAGCTGCTCTATTCGAGCGGCCTGCGGGTGTCGGAACTGGCCGGGCTGGATCTCGCCTGGCAGGATGCGCGCGCCGGCCAGCCGGCCTCGCTCGGCTGGCTCGACCTGCAGGCTGGTGAAGTGATCGTCACCGGCAAGGGCAACAAGATGCGCCGGGTACCGGTCGGCGGCCCGGCGCGCGATGCGCTCGTGGCCTGGCTGGCGGTGCGTCCCGGCGCGCGCGACGGCAGCGCCGCCCTGTTCCTGTCGGCGCGCGATACCCGCATCTCGCCGCGCGTGGTGCAGAGCCGGCTCAAGCAGCATGCGCTGCGCGCCGGCACCCCGGTCCATGTACACCCGCACGTGCTGCGCCATTCGTTCGCTTCGCACCTGCTGCAATCCTCGGGCGACCTGCGCGCGGTACAGGAACTGCTCGGCCACGCCAGCATCACCTCGACCCAGATCTATACGGCGCTCGACTTCCAGCACCTGTCGAAGGTATATGACGCGGCCCATCCGCGCGCCAAGGCCAAGTAGGAGCGACGGCGGGCGCCAGACGCGCCGTTCGGGCCACATTTTCCAGCTATTGGATTGAACTCGGTCAACACAGAACACGCTTCATGGTGAGGTTGCAAGAATTGCGGCATAATCCCCCGGTTCTTTTGTCCAACCCCGACCACCACGAGTAGCGAACCAATGGACCTGATTCCCAGCACCATCCTGACCGGCTTCCTCGGCGCGGGCAAGACCACCCTGCTCAACCGCATCCTGCAAGAGGATCACGGCATGCGCATCGCCGTCATCGAGAACGAATTCGGCCAGGAGAATATTGACAACGAAATCCTGGTGCAGGATGCCAGCGAACAGATCGTCGAGATGAACAACGGCTGCATCTGCTGCACCGTGCGCGGCGACCTGATCGTGGCCTTGAACAGCCTGGCGCAAAAGCGCGCCGCCGGCGAAATCAGTTTTGATCGCGTGGTGATCGAAACCACCGGCCTGGCCAATCCGGGCCCGGTGGCCCAGACCTTCTTCGTGGACGAGGAAGTCGGCGCCAACTACCTGCTCGACGCAGTCGTCACCGTGGTCGACGCCCGCCATGCGATGGACCAGCTGACCCAGAACGAAGAAGCCCAGCGCCAGGTCGGGTTTGCCGACAAGATCCTGCTGTCCAAGACCGACCTGGTCGACGCCGCCGCCGTCGAGGCCCTCAAGACGCGCCTGCACCGCATCAATCCGCGCGCGCCGATCGCCACCAGCGACTTCGGCCGGGCCCCGATTGCCGATGTGCTCGACCTGCGCGGCTTCAACCTGAATGACAAGCTCGAGCTGGATCCTGACTTTTTGAAGGTCGAGGACGAGCATGACCATGCTCACGATCACAATCACGACCACGATGCGCACGCCGGCCACGACCACGCGCCCGGTGAAGCGTGCAACCACGACCACCATCATGGCCACCACAGCGACGAGATCGCGGCCTTCGTGTTCAAGAGCGAACGCGCCTTCGACCCTGAACGCCTGGAACAATTCCTCGGCAGTCTGGTGCAAGTCTTCGGCCCGCAAATGCTGCGCTACAAGGGCGTGCTGCGGATGGAAGGCGTGGACCGCAAGGTCGTGTTCCAGGGCGTGCACCAGATCATGGGTAGCGATGTGGGACCGAAATGGGGCGAGAACGAGACGCCTGCGACCAAGATGGTGTTTATTGGTAAAAATTTACCAAAAGACGTATTTATCCGCGGACTTGAACAGTGTTTGGTATAAACTACATCAGTTTGACTGGTCTGCCCGAGGTCGCATTGCGACCTGCCTCGACAGTTACAGAGGCAAGGGACCGCAGGCAGGCATCCAGCCGCCTGTGACGCACCGCCCAGCCGCACAGCGGCGCGGACGGAGATGGGATGGCGCCGCGTCGCCATCAAGGCAGCTTGCCTTATGCACACCGTTGCCGGGTGTGTAGAGCAAGCTGATAAAATGAAAACCTCTGTCGTATCGAAGGCATCATGACTAAAACAACGAAACCGAATACCCCTGAAGAACGCCTCCTGACGGAAGATGAGATTCGGGCGATGGGCGATGGCGACTACATGAACCAGGCCCAGCTCGAATTCTTCAGGAACCGCCTGCAGGAACTCGAGAAGGAACTGCTGAAGAACGCCGGTGAAACCACGGAACACCTGCGCGAAACCGTCCTGGTTCCCGACCCGGCCGACCGCGCGACGATCGAGGAAGAACACGCGCTCGAACTGCGTACCCGCGACCGCGAACGCAAGCTGCTCAAGAAAGTGCAGCAGTCGCTGCAGTCGATCGACGGCGGCGAATACGGCTGGTGCGAAGAAACTGGCGAACCGATCGGCATCCCGCGCCTGATCGCGCGCCCGACCGCCACGCTGTCGCTGGAAGCCCAGCAGCGCCGTGAGCTGAAGCAAAAATTGTACGGCGACTGATTTATCGCCGTATTTACCCAAAAAAGCATGCGACCTTCCGCATGCTTTTTTTGTTTGCGCGCGCGCTTTGCCAGTCTGCTACCGCGCCGTGAGCGCGCACGCTTCACGCGGCGTGCAGTCCCTCTCGTTTCCCTTCGGATACACTAGCCATAGCGGCGTGCGCACAGCATGCATGCCGGTGGTTCGTGCTATGTTCTGGCACGGCTAGCCTAACTGACAACGGTGAGCATGGGGCTTTTCTCCTTCCTGAAGAGAAAGAACGACACGGTGGCCGGACGCGACTGGCCGCCGCCCGAGTCGCGCCTGCGCGGCGAGCCGTCGCGTCTCGACATCGAGGCCGAACGCGAGCGCCAGCGCGAGATCGCGCGCGCCACCGCCGCCAAGATCGACGAAATCGAGCTCGCCTTCGCGGCCGACATGTTCGATGACGAGCCGGCCTGGGGCAGCGGCGCCCGGCGCCCGGCCGGCGCCCTCGCCCACCAGGCAGATACCCCGGGCCCGGCCGCGGCGCCCGCCAGCGCGCCGGCGGTCGACGAAAGCGCCATCCTGTATGCCAACGGCCAGACAGCGGCCGCCGAGCAATTGCTGCTCGCCTCACTGCCGACCCTGGGCCGCCACCAGCGGTTGCCATGGTGGATGCTGTTCGACCTGTACCAGGCCGATGGTCGCGAACAGGCTTTCGAGAGCGTGGCCATCGACTACGCCAGCCATTTCGAGACCTCGCCGCCGGCCTGGACCCCGCTGCCGGCCTGGACCCCACTGCCGACAGCACCCGGCGCAGCGCAAGCCCAGTCCGGCCCCGGGGTGGCGGCCGGCGAAGCCTTCGGCCCCACGATCGACGCCGGCGTCGCGCCGCGCCTGGCGCGCGTGCTGGCGGCGACGGCGCCGGTGGTGCGCCTCGACTTCGGCCAGGTGGCGGCGATCGACGCCGATGGCGCCGCCAGCCTGCTGGCGGCGCTGCAAGGCCTGCGTGGCGCCGGCCGCGAACTGGTGCTGGCCGGGGCCGACACCCTGCTCGCGACCCTGCGCCCGATGCTGGTGATCGGCCAGCGCGGCGCCAGCCCGGCGCCCTGGCTGCTGCTGCTCGAACTGCTGCTGCTCACCAATCGCGAAAAGCAGTTCGAGGAAGCGGCCATGGATTATTGCGTCACCTACGAGGTGTCGCCGCCCTCCTTTGAAACGCCGCTGCGCGTGACCACGGCCGCGCCGGCGCCCGGCAACGGCGACCGCTTCATGCTGCCTTCCAGCATTACGGGTGCCGATGGCGCCCTGCTGGCGGCCATCGATGCCTATGCCGACGAACGCGCGACGCTGGTGCTGGATTGCTCGCGCCTGGCGCGCATCGACCATGCCGGCGCCGGCAGCCTGCTGGCGCGCCTGGATGCGCATGGCGCCGCCGGCCGCGTGGTCGAGCTGCGCGAACTGAACCACCTCGTTGCCACCCTGCTGCGCCTGCTCGGCGCCGGCGATGGCGTGCGGCTGTATCCGCATCGCTACTGAAGCGAACGCTGCCGGGCCATCTTTCAGGATGAGCCAACCTTGCAATTCTGTCGCCGGTCCCCACCTGCTGTTGGCTAGATAATCACGAGGTCAAAATGGAACAATTTCACGGTACAACCATCGTCAGTGTGCGGCGCGGCAATCAGGTCGCGCTGGGTGGCGATGGCCAGGTCACGCTGGGCAATGTGGTCATGAAGGGCTCGGCGCGCAAGGTGCGCAAGCTGTACCAGGGCAAGGTCTTGTGCGGATTCGCGGGCGGCACGGCCGACGCTTTCACGCTGCTCGACCGCTTCGAGGGCAAGCTGGAAAAACACCAGGGCAACCTGCTGCGCGCATCGGTCGAGCTGGCCAAGGACTGGCGCACCGACCGCGTGCTGCGCCGCCTGGAAGCGATGCTGCTGGTGGCCGACCGCGAGTCGACCCTGATCATCACCGGCAACGGCGACGTGCTCGAGCCCGAAGACGGCATCGGCGCCATCGGTTCGGGCGGCATCTACGCCCAGTCGGCGGCCAAGGCGCTGTACGAGAACACCGAGATGGCGCCCGCCGAAGTGGTCAAGAAGGCGCTCACCATCGCCGGCGAGCTGTGCATCTATACGAATATGTCCCACATCATCGAGACCCTGGATTGATATGAGCAGCATCATGAACATGACCCCACCGGAAATCGTTTCCGAACTCGACAAGCACGTGGTCGGCCAGGGCAAGGCCAAGAAAGCGGTCGCCATCGCGCTGCGCAACCGCTGGCGGCGCCAGCAAGTGGACGAATCGCTGCGACAGGAGATCACGCCCAAGAACATCCTCATGATCGGCCCGACCGGCGTCGGCAAGACCGAGATCGCGCGCCGCCTGGCCAAGCTGGCCGATGCGCCCTTCATCAAGATCGAAGCGACCAAGTTCACCGAGGTCGGCTATGTTGGCCGCGACGTCGACACCATCATCCGCGACCTGATCGACATCGGCGTCAAGCAGACCCGCGCCAGCGAAGCGAAAAAGGTGCGCCAGCGCGCCGAAGACGCGGCCGAGGACCGCATCATCGACATCCTGGTGCCGCCGGCACGCGACTTCGGTTTCAATACCGGCAGCGGCAATGGCGACGCGAAGGAAGGCGATGCTACCCGCCAGACCTTCCGCAAGCGCCTGCGCGAAGGCGCGCTCGACGACCGCGAGGTCGAGATCGAAGTAGCCGACGCCGCGCCGCAGATGGAAATCATGGCGCCGCCGGGCATGGAAGAAATGACCGAGCAGATCAAGTCGATGTTCGCCGGCGTGGGCAATGCGCGCAAGAAGCCGCGCAAGCTCAAGATCAAGGAAGCGATGAAGCTCCTGATCGACGAAGAGGCCGGCAAGCTGCTCAATGAAGATGAGCTCAAGCAGAAGGCGATCGCCAATGTCGAGCAGAACGGTATCGTGTTCCTGGACGAGATCGACAAGATCGCGACCCGTTCCGAACACGGCGGCGCCGACGTCTCGCGCGCCGGCGTGCAGCGCGACCTGCTGCCGCTGGTCGAGGGCACGACGGTGAACACCAAGTACGGCATGATCAAGACCGATCACATCCTGTTCATCGCCTCGGGCGCCTTCCACCTGGCGAAACCGTCGGACCTGATCCCCGAACTGCAGGGCCGTTTCCCGATCCGGGTCGAGCTCGAATCACTGTCGATCGAGGATTTCAAGAGCATCCTGACCTCGACCCATGCCAGCCTGACCAAGCAGTACGAGGCGCTGCTGGCGACCGAGGGCGTGAAAATCGAATTCGTGGACGAAGGCATTCATCGGCTGGCCGAGATCGCGTTCTCGGTCAATGAGCGCACCGAGAATATCGGCGCGCGCCGGCTGTACACGGTGATGGAAAAGCTGCTGGAAGAGATTTCGTTCAGCGCCGGCGCCGAGAAAGACCAGACCTTGCGGATCGACGCGGCGTATGTCAACGAACGGCTTGAAGCGCTGGCGGTCAATGAAGACCTGTCACGCTATGTATTGTAAACAGCGGCTGTAATCACCAGCGAGGCCCGTATGGCGAACAAGGCATTGGCGACACGGCAGAAGATGCGCTTGCGGGTCGAGCCGTCGCAGCAGATCGGCAAGCCGCGCAATCCGATCGCGGCATTGGCCAAGGCGCGCGTGGCCGGGGCCCATGCCAAGCCGCTGTCGAGCGAGCGGCACGAGGCCAAGCGGGTGCTCAAGAAGGTCAAGCTGGTGGCGGACGAGGATGACTGAGTCCGCACCAGTGCTGTAAAAATTTCTCCTTCGCGGGCACCTCGGTGCCCGCATTTTTTCGTTGGTCGGCCGATGCGACCGTTCGTCGGATGTGGCTTGTCCGCGCCGCCATTCAACGGTAGAGTCAGCCGTCGTCATTCATCACGGAAACCATGAGCTCCCCCGACCTGATCCTCGACGCCCTGCGCGCCCGGCTGCGCGCGGCTGGCATTACTTACAAGCTGCTGGCCGAGCGCATCGGCGTGAGCGAATCGAGCGTGAAACGCATGTTCGGACAAAAGGACATGGCGCTGTCGCGGCTGGCCGAGATTTGCCAGGCGACCGGCATCCCGCTGGAAGAACTGCTGCGCGGCGCGCTCGAGACCCGGCCCCAGCTCGATGGGCTGAGCTTGCCCCAGGAACGTTCGCTGGTGGCCAATCCGCGCCTGCTCCTGATGGCGATCTGCTGCCTCGGACACTGGAACGTGGAACAGGTCATCGAGACCTATCAGTTGAGCGAAACCGAGTGCATCACCCTGCTTGCCGAGCTCGACCGATTGGGACTGATCGAACTCAAACCGCTGAACCGCTACCAGCTGCGGGTGTCGAACGCATTCCGCTGGCTGCCAGACGGCCCGGTGCAGCACTTCTTCCGCGACCACGTGGTAGAGGATTATTTTGGCGGGCGCTTCGATGGTGCGGGCGAGGCATTGCTGTGCCTGCCTGCCCGGCTATCCCATGCAAGTGCAAAAGAGCTGTCGCTCAAGATCGAACAATTGGCGGCGGAACTGGCGCGGCTGCACCTGAACGACCGGCGCTTGCCGGCTGGCGAGCGTGAAGGCTACACCTTGTTGCTGGGGTTTAGATCTTGGGAACTGGCGGCATTCACTGCGCTGCGGCGCTGAACCACGCCGCCGCCGTCATTGGGTGATCGGCTGCTGGTTCGGGTTCATGGGCGGAGCGTTGGGTGGCATCTGCACCTGGTTGGCCGGCGGCTGGTTGACCGGTTCGGACGGCGGTGCGTTCGGATCGATCGGGTCCATTTGGGGTTCGGGCACAGTCTGGGCGTTCTCGATCGTGGTCGGCATGCCCTGCGGGCCGCCACCCGGCGGCGGCCTGCTCTGCATCGACGGCGGCACGCTCACCACGCCTGGCGCAGTTTGCGGTTCGGCGCCTGGTGCGGCGCCCATCGGCTGCATCGGTTGCTGCATCGGTTGCTGCATCATGCGCGGCTCGGGCGGCATGATCGCTGTCGACTGGCCGGCATCGGGCGCCAAATCCACCCGTTTCATGACGCCGCCATCGGACAGCATCACATAGCGCCGGTGCACTTCGACGACGGTCACGTTCGGCACGATTTCGCGGCCGATACGCACGGCCCGCGGCGGCTGGCCGTCGGCTACCAGGATGACCGCGCTGTCGGCGCCAGCCGCCACCACGCCGGTAAGCTGGAAATTGGCAATCACGGCCGTCGGCTGGCCGCCGAACAGGGCCGCGGCCGATTCGACGCTCGGCGCCGCCTGGCTGGCGACCGGGGCCGCCGCCAGCGGCCGCTGCTCGGGCTTGTACAGCTGCAGCACCCAATAGGCGATCGAGGCCGCCAGCAGGATCAGGGCAAGCAGGCTGAGAAGAAGAGGCAAACGCTTATTCATATTATTCAGTGCCATTGTTTTACTGCACCAGCTGGTTGATTTCGATGATCGGCATCAGCACCGCCAGCACGATCAGCAGCACCACCAGGCCCATGGCCAGGATCAGCACCGGCTCGAGCAGGCCGGCGATGGTCAGCGTGCGGCGCTCGAGGTCAGCCTGCTGCGAATTGGCGGCGCGTTCCAGCATGGCCGGCAGTTCGCCGGTGATCTCGCCGGCGCGGATCATGTGCACCAGCATCGGCGGAAACAGCTTCTGGGCCGACAGCGCGCGCGCCAGGCTCACGCCCTCGCGCACGCTGGCCGTGGCTTGCTCGACCAGCTCGCGCATCGCCACATTGGACAGCGTTTCGCGGCTGGTGTCGAGCGCGCGCAGGATCGGCACCCCGGAACCGGTGGTGATCGCCAGCGTACTGGCGAAGCGCGCCGTATTGAGGCTGCGCTCGAACTTGCCGTACACGGGGGCGGTCAGCAGCCAGGTATGCCAGCGCCGCCTGAGCACGGGATTGCGCAGCGCGCGGCGCCACATCCAGAAGGCGCCGCCGATCAGGATCGCGCAATAGATGCCGTAGGCGCGCACGAAGTCGGACACCGCCAGCATGACGACCGTCAGGAACGGCAGCTTCTGCTTGGTATTGGCGAACACCGAGACGATCTGCGGCACCACATAAGTGAGCAGGAAAATCACGATCGCGAACGCGACCACGGTCACGATCGCCGGATAGGTGAATGCCAGGCGCACTTTCTGCACCAGGGCGTTGCGGCGCTCGATATAGTCGGCCAGGCGCGACAGCACACGCGCCAGCTGGCCGATCTGCTCGCCCGATGCCACCAGCGCCCGGTAGATCTCGGCGAAGTCGCGCGGGTGGTGCGACAGCGCGGTGGAAAACGGCGAACCGCCGATGACTTCGGAGCGGATCGACGCGATCAGGTCGCGCATATACGGACGCTCGGCCTGCTCGAGCAGGGCGGTAAACGCCTGCTCGAGCGGCAAGCCGGCCTCGAGCAGGCTGGCCAGCTGGCGCGTGAACAGGGCCAGCTCGTTCTGCGACAGGCGCTCGCCGAGGCCGCGCGCGCGGGTGGCGCCCGAGGCATCGACCTGGGTCGCGATGGCGTCGACACTCAGCGGCGTCAGCCCCTGGGTACGCAGGTCGGCGCGCGCCGCGCGCGGGCTGTCGGCATTGACCACGCCCTTGCGGGTGGCGCCGCCAGCATCGACGGCCTCGTAACGGAATGCCGGCATTAATTACTCTCCATCCGTACAGTCTCCATCCGCGCAATCTCCATCCTGGCAATGTGCATCGCTAGTCCTTGGTCACGCGCACGAGTTCGGCGCGCGTGGTGGTGCCATCGGCCAGCCAGCGTTCGCCGTCGTCGCGCATGGTCTTCATGCCGGTCGCCAGGGCCGCATCGCGGATGTCGGCTTCGGAGGCGCGGTTATGGATCTGGGAGCGGATCTGCTCGGTGGTCTCGAGCAGTTCGTAGACCCCGACCCGGCCATGGTAGCCGGTATGGCCGCAACGCTCGCAACCGACCGCATGCCAGGTGGAACCGTCGAAGGTCTTGCACTGCGAGCACAGTTTGCGCACCAGGCGCTGGGCCATCACGCCCAGCAGCGACGAGGACAGCAGGAAGGGTTCGATGCCCATGTCCAGCAGGCGGGTGACGGCGGAAGCGGCATCATTCGTGTGCAGGGTCGCCAGCACCAGGTGGCCGGTGAGCGAGGCCTGGACCGCGATCTGCGCGGTTTCCAGGTCGCGGATCTCGCCGATCATGATGACGTCGGGGTCTTGGCGCAGGATGGCGCGCAAGGCTTTCGCAAACGTCATGTCGATGCGGGCATTGACTTGCGTTTGGCCGACGCCGTTCAGGTCGTACTCGATCGGGTCTTCCACCGTCATGATATTGGTGGTCGACGCGTTCAGGCGCGACAGCGCGGCGTACAGCGTGGTGGTTTTACCGGAACCGGTGGGGCCGGTCACCAGCACGATGCCGTGCGGCTGGTTGATCAGGCGGTCGAACTGCGGCAGCATGCCTTCGGCCATGCCCAGGTGCGACAGGTCGAGGCGCCCTGCTTCTTTGTCGAGCAGACGCAGCACGGCGCGTTCGCCGTGGCCGGTGGGCAGGGTCGAGACCCGCACGTCGACCGGCTTGCCGCCCACGCGCAAGGTGATGCGGCCGTCTTGCGGCAGGCGTTTTTCGGCGATGTCGAGCTGCGACATGATCTTGATACGCGAGATCAGCGAAGCGTGGATCGCTTTTTTCGGACGCACGATGTCGCGCAGCGCGCCGTCGATGCGAAAGCGCACGACCGAGGTCTGCTCGAACGGTTCGATGTGGATGTCGGACGCGCCTTCGCGCAGCGACTGCGTGAGCAGCGCATTGATCATGCGGATCACCGGCGCATCATCGGACGATTCGAGCAGGTCTTCGATGGCGGGCACGTCTTGCAGCAGCTTGGTCAGGTCGAGGTCGGCGTCGAATTCGTCGACCACCTGCGAGGCGTCGCCCCCGCCGCCCGCATACGCGCCGGCGATGGCCGCGTCGAGTTCGTCGCGATCAAGGCGGCGCAGCTGGAGGCGGCCGAAACGGCGCGACACCTCGGCGATGGCCGAAGGTGCGGTGGCGCTGGAAACCAGCACTTCGACGCTCTGGCCCGGCTCGCCGTTACCGCGCGCCAGCACACCATGGTCGCGGGCAAAGGCGTAGGGCAGCAGATTGTTCATGGTACTCACTCTCCGTTCGCTTGCGGCAGCGGACGCGGCTGCGATGCTGGCGACGTCGGTACGGCCGCGCCGGGCATGCCGGCGCCCGACCTTGTTTCAGACACGCCAGCGCCCGCTGCGGTTCCCTGCGCAGTGCCCTGATGCTGCGAGGCGGCGCCATCGTTCGAGGCTCCCGGCGCCGCATTCGGCGCCGGCTGGCGCTGCACCGGCACGGTCGCCATGCCGCCACCGGCCGGCGGCTGGCCACCGACCAGCGGCGGCAGTTGCGGCCCCCCCAGGTCGCGCAGCAGCACCGTCGACTCGGGTTGGGCGGCGGCGCCGGCGGCGCGCATGTATTCGTAGCGGTCCATCGCGATCGAGTTCGAGGCATCCTTGCTGCGCACCACGACTGGCCGCAGGAATACCATCAGATTGGTCTTGTTGCGATTGCGGGTGCGGTATTTGAACAGGTTGCCCAGCACCGGGATATCGCCCAGGCCACGCACTTTCTCTTCGCCATCGCCTTCGCTGTCTTCGATCAGGCCGCCAAGCACGATGATCTGGCCATCGTCGGCCAGCACATTGCTTTCGATCGCGCGCACATTGGTCGTCAAGCCCGAGGGCGAGTTGCGGGTCGACGCATCGACGCTCGAGTTCTCGTGGTAGATCGCCATCTTGATGGTGCCACCCTCCGAGATCTGCGGCCGCACCCTGAGCAGCAGGCCGACATCCTGGCGGTCGACCGTCTGGAACGGATTGCCGCCACCGGTGGTGCTGTTGGTGGTGAACGACCCCGAAATGATCGGCACGTTCTGGCCGACCTTGATGGTAGCGAGTTCGTTGTCCAGCGTGATCATGTTCGGCGTGGACAGGATGTTCGCGTTGCCATCGTTCTCAAGTGCACGCGCCACTGCGCCCAGGCCCAGTTCGCCCCCTACCTGGCGGAACAGGCCGAAGGTCAGGCCGGTGGGCAGGTTGGGAACAGTGGTGCCGCTGGTACCCTGGCTGGCCGCCAGCGCCAGGTTGACAATGCTGTTGCTCGAGCCGCCGCCATTGTAGTTCTGCAAACCGCCAAACCGGTATTTGCTGTCGGAGTCGCCGGTGGCGCCGACCCACTGCACACCGAACTCGGACGCCTTGTTGGAACTGACCTCGACCACCAGCGCCTCGATATAGACTTGTGCCCGGCGCACATCGAGCTGGTCGATCACGGAGCGCAGGTTGCGGTACACCGCATCGGGCGCGGTGATGATCAGGCTATTGGTAGAAACGTCGGCCTGGATGAAGCCCGATCCCTGGCCGCCACCCGCGCCCTGGGCGCCCTGGGTGCCCTGTTGGCCCTGCTGGCCGAAGTTGCCGCCATTACCGCCGCCGATGCCGGTGCCACCCTGCAGGCCCTGCTGCCCACCCAGTCCGCCCTGACCCGACTGACTGCCGGTTCCGGATGTGATCGAGCTGCCCTGGGTGCCCTGCTGCACCTGCAGCGCCGAGGAATCTTGCGACACCACGGCGCGCAGGGTCTGGGCCACGCGGGCGGCTTCGGCGTTCTTGAGGTAGACGACGTGGATATTGCCCTTGGTCGAGCTTTCTTGATCGAGGCGGGCGATCAGGCTCTTGGCCAGGTTGGCGCGCGCCTGCGACGGCGCGCGGATCACCACCGCATTGGTGCGCGGATCGGCCAGCACCGTAACCCTGCCCGAGTCGCCGCCGGCGGCCGGTTCCATCAGGCGCGTAACGAGCGTGGCGATGTCGCTGGCGATCGCGTTGCGGATCGGGATCACGTCGAGGTCGGCCGCCACCGGCGCGTCAAGCGCGGCGATGATGCGCGCCAGGCGGCGCAGGTTGTCGGCATAGTCGGTAACGACCAGGGTGTTGTTGCCCGGGTTCGCCATGATGGAATTGTTGGGCGAAATCAGCGGGCGCAGCACGGCGGTGAGGTTGGCTGCCGATTCATAGGACAGATAGAACACCTGGGTCGCGATCTGGTCGCCGGTCGCCTTGCTCGAGCGCACGCCGCCGACCTGGGTCGGCGAGGATTGCAGCTTGGCCTCGGCCTCGGGCACCACCTTGGCATAGCCATCGCCGCTGGTGACCACCGCGAAGCCCTGCAGGCGCAGGGTCGAGGTGAGCAGGCCGAAGGCTTCGGACTTGCTCAGCGATTTCTCGGACACCAGGGTGAGTGTGCCCTTGACCCGCGGATCGATGATGAAGGTCATGCCCGTGTAGTGACCGATCGCCTTGATCACCGATTCGATGTCGGCATTCACGAAGCTCAAGGCGGCGGCATTCGCGCTTTCTTGCGCCAGCGCCGGCAGCGGCAGCGCAATCACGGTGGCGGCGCAGCACAGCATGGCGCCGGCGGCGAGATGGCGCAGGGTCGGCAACTGCAGGGCCGACAGGTCGAGGTGCGCGAAGGTGGAGCGGTCTGTTTTCTTCATTATCTGAACTCGAGTGCGATTACGTTTTTGCCGTTCACCATCCGGCGCTGGCCCAGCAGGTTCAACATGGTTCCAAGCTGGTCTTCATAGCCATCGGCGGCGCTGGCCTGGCCCGAGAAGCGCAGGCGTCCATTTTGCAGTACCCCCGCGCCCGACAGCAGCAAAGCGCCACGCACGGTGCGCAGGGTCAAATCGGTCTGCGGTCCTCGCCAGTCCATGATCATTTCATAACTGCCGAGCGGCTTGACGGGCGACATGCGCGCGCCCATATCGCCCATCGACAGGACGGTGCGCCCCTGCACCGTCACGGCATTCTGCTGGCGCAGCAGATCGAGCGTGTTCCAGGATAGCCTGATGCGGCCGCTTGGCGCCAGCGTGTTCAGTGGTGCGCCCAGGCCTGCCAAACCTTCGGCCGGCAACAGCAGCTCGCCAGCATTGACCTGCCACTGCGACCAGCTGCCCTCGACCCGCACCGGGTTGGCCAGCGCCTGCGGATTCTCCAGGCTCATGCTCACCTGGCCCAGCACCACCAGCGGCGACAAGGTCCAGGAAAAACGGCCCGGCAGCAAGGGCGTTACTGCCCCGCCCGGCCCCGGCGCGCCGCCGATAAAGGCCGAACCGTGCCAAAGCGTACCCTGCGCATCCCCCAGCGTCAAACGACCGCCGGTCTGGCGTTCGACCAGCGGACCGAGCCAGGCCGCCGGCAGGAAAGCCAGCACCGTCGCCACCACCGCCAGGATGACCAGCAGGCTCCATGAGAGTGCCCGCCTCATGAAGCCGGACCGCTGCTCTGGCGCAGCGTGAGCGTGGCGTCGACCTGGCCCAGCGCGGTCTGGGCGGAAAATTGCGCGTCTTGCACCATCAGGCGGCTCTCGCGCCGCTGGGCGTCGAGCCAGGCCATCAGGTTGGCGAAGGAAACATTGCTGAGTTGTACCTTGGTATATTCGCCGCTGACCGACAGCGAGGCCGGATTGAGGCCGCGCGCCGACATGCTGGCGGCCAGCGCCTCGCGCGTGAGCGGGGTGACGGCCGGCGCCGGCTGGGCGGCGACAGCGCGCGCCTCGCCCGCCAGCGCCTCGAGCTGGGCCGCCTGCTGGCGCAGCTCGGGCAGGGAACGGCGCAATTGCTCGCGGCCTTGCAGTGCCGGTTCGAGCAGGACCAGATACAACAGCGCCAGCGCGGCGACCGCGCCGCCGACCAGCAGGAACTTGCGTTCTTGCTCGGTGCGCGCGATCCAGTAGGCGGTTGCGCGTTCGCGCAGTCCGCTGATTTTGCCGGCGATGCTCATTGCATACCCCCCGATTGCGTGACTTCTGATGGCGCGGCGCCACTGCTGCGGATCAGCCAGGTGTTGGACTCAGGCGCTTCCAGGCTGAGCTGACGTGCGGCCAGGGCCGGACGCAGCTGGTCTGCCATGCCAGGATTGGCGGATTCAGGTTTGACGCGCACCGTCAGGGCGCGTTCGCGAAACTCCATTGATGCAATCGCAGGCGGCGCGCCGAGGCCGCCAAGCGCTTCGCCGAACGCCGCCGCCATCCAGGTGAATTCGTCGCCGCCCACCTCGCCGCTGCCGGCGCGCGCGCGCGCGATGTTCTGCTGCATCTGCGCCACCGGGTCGATCGCCGGCTGGCCGGGATAGACGGCGCGGAAGGTTTGGCTCATCTGCTGGCGCACGGCGTCGGCCTCGCGCTTCAGGCCCAGCCATTCGACATTCAGGCCGATGACATTGACCACCAGCGCCGCCAGCGCGAGCCGAACTGGCCAGCGCCAGCGGCGCCAGTCGCGCCGCGCCACCCCGGCCGTGCCCAGGCCGGGCACCAGGTCGAGCGCCGGACCGGCTGCGCCGTTGCCGTTGTTGCCGCCCCGCGCGCCGGCGATCCAGTGCGCCCAGTTATCGCTCTCGAGGGTGACGCCGGGACCGGCCTCGGCCAGCAATACCCCATATTCGCCGAGCCGTTCATGCTCGACATACAGCACCAGCGGCGCGTCGCCCGCCAGCGCACGCGCCGTCTGCAAGGCCACCACCGGGCTGCCGTCCAGCGCCAGGCCGAGGCCTTCGTACTGGCTCTGACGCAGGATCAATTCGCCTTTGCCGAAGGCGGCGCTCACGCTGCCCGGATGCAGCGGCAGGCACAATTGCTCGGGCACGGCCACCACCGCGCGCGCACCCATTTCCAGTAATTTGCGTACCAGCGGCTCGAACCAGGCCTGCTGCACCACAGCTACCGGACGGCGGCCGTCGCCCATGACCGGGCCAGCGACCAGCACGCAATCGAGCGGGTCGCCCAAAATATATTCTTCGACCAGGGCCGGCAGCGCCGCGCGCAGGCGCGCGCCGGCCAGCGGCGGGGCCTGCACCGCCAGCAGGGTGACGTCGCTGGCGGCCAGGATCAGCACCACGCGCCGGCTGGCTGCGACCACGTCGCCCAGGTTGCGCAGCATGCCTTCGCCCTGCTGTCCGATGGCGCCGTTGTCGCCGACCATTGCGAAGCGCGACAGGGCGCCCTCGCCCTCGCTCCTGGCCGGATGCCGAATATAAAGAGTAGTCAAACCGTCTCGCTTTCTTCTAGTTCTGGCGGGTCCAGATCACGTTCACGCCGCCGCGGCTGGCCAGGGAGCCTTTTTGCACCAGCGACTCGGCATCGAGTGCCGCCCGGTCGAGCCGGATGCGGCTCTGCACCAGAAAATAGGTGCTGGTGATGTCGATCTTCGGCTGGCCGTCAGGCTCGCCCTGGCACTGCAACTCGCTCATGAACTGCCCGATATCGTTCCATGGCACCCGTTTGCGCTGTTCTACCAGCGCATTGGCCTGGGCCAGCGAGCAGCCAGGCAAGACTGCTGCCAGCACCTCGGCCGGCGCCGTGTTCACATTTACCTTCGTTCCCTCCGCCGGCAGCACGATCACCATCTGGCGCAGGACCTCGATCGCCTCGGGCTTGACGCCCTGCACTGCCAGCAGGTCGTCTACCCGCATCACCGGCATCGGATTGCCGGTGCGCGGGGTCTGCGGCCCTACCTTGACTGTGTCCGGATCCTGCACCGCCAGCGGCTGGCCGGCGGCGACCAGATCGGCGATCGGCCGCGCCAGCCGCGCTTCGAGGCGCAGATTGGTCAGCAGCTTGGCCAGGACTTCGGTCTCCACCGGGTCACGCACGCCGCCGCTGGCCAGGTTGTTCAGATTGTAACGCGCCATGGCGTCGTAAACTTGCCCCGACAGGGATGCGGTGAAGTTTTCTCCCTGGATGCGCTCACGTTCAATATATTGGTCGAGCCGGGTCTCGGCCAGCGGCGTGGCCCAGATCTGCTCGAGCGAGATGCGGTTGCCGAAAGGCTGGCGCAGGATCACGCTGGCCCAGTCGAGGGCGCCGCGCTGGATCCATTTGGTCTGCAGTTGCAGACGCTGGTTTTCCATCGAGCGCACCTGCACCTGTTGCTGCCAGAACAGACTGGCGACGATCGAGATCGCCAGGGTAGTCAGCAGCAGCGCGGTGACCACGGCCACACCGCGCTGGCGCTGGCGGGATTGCAAGGGCCGCCGCATCAGGTGCCTCCCAACAGAAACGATTTGACCATCGGCTGGCCCAGGCCCTGCACGGTGAGCGCCACCTGCACGCCGGTCGGCTCCATTGCGCTGATGCCAGGTGGGGGCGGGACGCCACCATTCGGCGGCGGCTGTTCGCCAGTACCGCCGACCGCGGTCGGCTCATTGCGCCAGGCATTGTTTTGCCAGCCCTGCACCTGCATCGCGGTCACGCCCACCTGCAGCACCACCGACGGCGCATTCTCGGCCGGCGCATCGGACGCCAGCGACTGCCATAGCTGCCCGACCTGGTTCAGGTCGCGCGTGCCGGGCGACTCGCGCCGGATCAGTTGGCCGTTGACGACGCGGTAACTGATCACCTGCAGGCGCGACGGTTCGTGCTCGACATACACCTTGCGCACCAGGGTCAGGCGGTCGGCGTCCCACAGCAGCGACGGCTGGCCTCGCATGAGTTCGCTGCCGGCGGCGTTTTCGCAATCGTTCTGCATCTGGGCGAAGGCCAGTTGCATGCCGCGCGTGGTTTCCATCTCGTGCGTGAGCGCCACCCGTGCGCGCACGATGCCATCGAGCCCGCGCCAGCCGAGCACGGCCACCATGGCGAGGATGCCGATCGCCACCAGGAGTTCGACCAGCGTGAAGCCTGCATGCCGCGACCCGATCTTCATAGCAAGGAAGGCCTCAGGACCAGTTGGATCAGTTTGACAATGCGGCGGCCGGGTTTGTCGGCGTCGAATACCGACACTTCGATCCTGCGCAACAGCGGGTTGGGGCTGGTGATGACTTCCTCTTCGCACAGCAGGTTCAGGTCGCCTTGCGGGCAGGGAAAGCTGCGCTTGCCGATCTCGGGGAATTCACGCCCCAGGCGGATCTGCACCAGCCGGTTCTCGGCCGACCAGGTCGCCATCATCGAGACGCGCAGGCCGGCGCTGTTGGAGGTCAGGCTGCCCACCGCGCGCAGGCCGGCAGCCAGCGCGGTGCCGACGATGACGAGCGCCACCAGCACTTCGAGCAGGGTAAATCCTGATGCGCGGCGAGAAGACATGATGGTTGGGTGCTTCATTCGACGGTGAAGTGGCCGACGCCGTCGGCCCGGATCGCAACCGCATTCGCGCCCGACGCCAGGGTCAGCACGAAGGGACGGTCGACCGGCTCGCGCCCGAAGGTGATGCGCAGCATGTCCGGGCCGCCCGTGCCGGACGGCTCGAGCACCAGCCGCAGCGGTGGATTCTTGAAGCTGCGTTCGCGCAGCAGGTCGTCGCGCGTGACCGGCGCCCAGCCGGTATCGCCGCGCACCATGAAGCGGTAGCGTTCGCCGTTGGCCTCGAACGCCACCAGGCGGTTGCGCACGATGGCTTCGTCGCGCGCCAGTTGCAGCAAGAGCGCGATACGCTTGGCCTCGTTTTCGAGGTCCTGGCGCGGGCTCGGGATGGCGTTGAGCGTGGCCAGGCCCAGCGTGATGCCGATGATGACCAGCACGACCAGCAGCTCCACCAGGGTGAAGCCGAAGGAAGAGCGCCGCGCGCGCCGGGCCGGCATGGCAGAACTTAGTGCCAGGAACCGACGTCGGCGTCGTCGCCGGTACCGCCCGGCTGGCCATCGGCGCCGTAGGAGAACACGTCGATCTCGCCCTTCACGCCCGGCGACAGGTATTGGTAGGCGTTACCCCATGGGTCTTTCGGCAGCTTCTCGATATAGCCGCCTTCTTTCCAGCCGTTGGCCGATGGACCGGAGGTCGGCTTGGCGATCAGGGCGTTGAGGCCCTGCTCGGTGGTCGGATAGCGCTGGTTGTCGAGTTTATACAGCTTGAGGGCCTGCATCATGGTGGCGATGTCGACCTTGGCGGCAGTGATGCGCGACTCGCCGGTGCGGCCCAGCAATTTAGGCACGACCAGGGCGCCAAGGATGCCGATGATGACCACGACGACCATGATCTCGACCAGGGTGAAGCCGCGGGCGCGACGTTGTGTGCGTTGGAAATTCATATGCGGTGTGAGTAGGCTGTGAATCGGTGGAACCGGGACAGTATAAGTCCGAAATATGACAGGACAATACTACGGATGAAACTGGGTACAAAACTGTGCGAACCGTTACATCGCTGGCGGCGGCGGGTGTGCAATTGTAAGCTACCTACGCCTGTCATGACACTTTGGATCCGCGCCCTTAAGCCGGCCTTCATCAAACCGCGATCGGCTTGCTACCGTGCATCGCGCACACAGGGCAGTCGGTATTGCGCGCCACCTTGACGGTAGTCCATTCCATGAATTTGCCGTCCAACATCAGCAGGCGGCCGGCCAGCGACTCGCCTACCCCTGCGATCAATTTCATCGCTTCGGCGGCCTGGACCGCGCCGACAATGCCGACCAGAGGGGCGAACACCCCCATCGTGCTGCAGGCAACGTCTTCGAAGCCGCTGTCTTCCGGGAACAGGCAGGCATAGCAAGGCGCATCCGGCTGGCGCGGGTCGAATACGGACAACTGGCCGTCGAAACGGATCGCGGCGCCCGAGACCAGCGGCACGCCGGCCGCCACGCAGGCGCGGTTGACGGCGTGGCGGGTGGCGAAGTTGTCGCTGCAGTCGAGCACGACGGTGGCGCTGCTGGCCAGTTCGAGCAGGCGTTCGGGGCCGGCGCGTTCGGCCAGGGTTGTGACGGCGATCTCGGGGTTGATCGCCAGCAGGGCGGCGCGGCCGGAATCGACCTTTGGCTGGCCGATGCGTTCGGTCGTGTGCATGACCTGGCGCTGCAGGTTGGTCAGGTCGACCGTGTCGTCGTCGACCAGGGTGATGCGGCCGATGCCGCCGGAAGCCAGGTACATGGCGGCCGGCGAGCCCAGGCCGCCGGCGCCGATGAGCACGACGTGGGCAGCCAGCAGGCGTTGCTGGCCTTCAATGCCGATATCGTCGAGCAGGATGTGGCGCGAGTAGCGCAGGAGCTGGTTGTCGTTCATGGGGTGTAGGGCGCGGGGGTGCGCGCGACTTGGGTTCCCGCCTGCGCGGGAACGACGTTGGCACACGGGTGAGGACCGCTTCGTGCCCGACTTCGGCCCTGTCCCTCGGCACGTCGTTCCCGCGCAGGCGGGAACCCAAGTCCACCCCGCATCACCCCAACATCATTTCTTCGGCGCCGCATGCAACTCAGGCAATTTATGCTCCGCCCCCGGCAGCGGCGCCGGCGCCGGTTTGTCTTCATCCGGCACCCCCTTGGCCAGTTGTACCGGCTGGCCCTTGAAGTGATTGATCGCCTGCGCCAGCTGGAAATCGTCCTCGCCGCCGAACTCGATCGGCTTGCGGTCTTTCAGCAGGGCCAGCGCGCGCTGTTGCTGGTTCAGGCTGGCTTGCTGGTCCTTGGCCGGCGCTTCTTTCTTCTCGCCCTCGGCCACCAGGTGGCGCTGCAGATCAGACTCGCGCACGCGCAGGGCGTTGAGCAGGTCGCCCTCGGCCGACTCGTCCACCCGCAGGTCGGGTTCGATGCCGGTGGCCTGGATCGGCCGGCCCTTCGGGGTGTAGTAGCGCGCCGTGGTCAGCTTGATCGCAGTGTCATCCGACAAGCGGCGCAGGGTCTGCACCGACCCCTTGCCGAAGGTACGGCTGCCCATCACGATCGCGCGCTGGTAATCCTGCAGCGCACCGGCCACGATTTCGGAAGCCGATGCCGAGCCGCCGTTGACCAGCACCACCATCGGCACCGATTTGAGGCCGGCCGGCAGGCCGGCCAGCGGGTCGCCACGCTGGGCGTAGAACTCGCGCCGGCCATAGAAGGCCTGGTTCGACTCCGCCACCTGGCCCTTGGTACTGACAATGACTTGGTCGGGCTGCGCCAGGAACGCCGCCGAGACCCCGATCGCGCCCGGCAGCAGCCCGCCCGGATCGTTGCGCAGGTCGAGCACCAGGCCCTTGATGTCGGGTTGTTCGGCGTACAGTTCCTTGGTTTTTTTCGCCAGCTCGTCCAGGGTGTTTTCCTGGAACTGGCTGATGCGCAGCCAGGCGTAGCCGGGCTCGATCATCCTGGCCTTGACGCTCACGACCTTGATTTCCTGGCGCGCGAGCGGCACCACCCAGGGTTTGTCTTCACCGGGACGGGCGATGGTGAGCGTGACCTTGCTGCCGACCTTGCCGCGCATGCGCTTGATCGCCGCGTCGGACGACATATTGCGCACCGGGACATTGTCGATACGGGTGATCAGGTCGCCCGGCTTGACGCCGGCCTTGAAGGCGGGTGTGTCCTCGATCGGCGACACCACCTTGATATAGCCGTCTTCGTTGGAGATCTCGACGCCGATCCCGACAAACTTGCCCTGCACCGCCTCGTTCATGTCGCGGAAGGCCTTCTGGTCGAGGTAGACCGAGTGCGGGTCGAGCGAGGCGACCATGCCGCCGATCGCCTCGGACAGCAGCTTTTTATCCTCGACCGGCTCGACATAGTCGGTCTTGATCAGGCCATAGACATCAGCCAGCTGGCGCAATTCGTCGAGCGGCAAGGGCGCGCCCGATTTTTGCGCATAGGCCGACAGCTGGAACGATGCCGCCACGCCCACCAGCACACCTACGCCGACCAGCCCGAAATGCCTTGCTTTGATGCCCATGTTGTACCTTGTTAGAACCGGACCCAGCCTGCCGGATCGATGGCCTTGCCGCGATGCCTGAGCTCAAAGTATAGCCCCGATTCCTCGTTGCCACCGGTATTGCCCGCACTGGCCACCGCCTCGCCGGCGCGCACGCTATCGCCCGGGCGCTTGAGCAGGGTCTGGTTATTGCCGTAGATCGTCAGGTAGCCATCGCCGTGGTCGACAATGATCAGGTTGCCGAAGCCGCGCATCCAGTCGGCGTGCACCACCCGGCCCGGGGCCACGGCGCGCACCTCGGCGCCTTCCGGCGCCTTGATGAAATTGCCCTTCCAGGTCGGGCCATCGCCACGGCGGCCACCGTAGCGGGCCGCCACGCTGCCGTTAACCGGGCTCGCCATGCGGCCCTTGAGCGCCGCAAATGAACCGCTGGCAGCGGCCGGCCCCAGGATCGGCGCCGGCGGTTCGCTCGGACGGGTGTCTTCCTCGATCGGCTCCTGGGCCAGGATCGGCGCTTCCTTGATCGGCTCGGGCATGGGCTTGGGCTTGGCGCCCGGCTTGGCGTTTTCGCGCGCGATGCGTTCGCGTTCGCGGTCGCGCTCGGCCTTCTCGGCGGCCGCCTTGGCGCGCGCCACCGCCAGGGCCTTGGCTTTTGCTTCGGCCGCAGCCTTGGCTTTTGCACGCGCCGCAGCCAGGGCGGCCTGGCGCTTGCGTTCGGCTTCTTCCTGCTCGCGGATCAGGCGTTCGAGGCGGGTCACCAGGCCGGACATGCGTTCTTCGTCGCGTTCCAGGCGGTCGGCCTGCTTGCGCTGGTCGGCCAGGCGGCTCGACAGGTTATTGAGCAAGGCGGCGCGCTTGGCTTTTTCTTTTTCCAGCAGCGCCTTCTGGTCGAGCTGCTCCTGAGCGATTTCTTCCAGCTCTTGCTGGGCGTTCTCGACCTGGTCGCGGTTGGCTTCGACCTGGACCAGGTTGCTGCGCAGCGAGTGCAACAGGCGTGCCTGGGCCTGCGAGACATAGGCCATCAACTGCAGGTCGCGGCTGATGCGGTTCGGGTTGTCCCCCGACAGCAGCAGCTTGATCCGGTCTTCATTGCCCGCCACATAGTGCTCGCGCAACAGCTTGGCGAGCTGCTTTTGCTGGGCGGCGATCGTTTGTGACAGCTGGCCCTGCTGCGTGGACAGGTCTTGCAGGCGCGTATTGGTGGCGTCCTGCTCTTCCTCCAGGTCGCGCAGCGCCCGGTTGGCATTGGAAATGGCGGCCTCGGACTCGGCCAGCGTATCGGCCGCGTCTTCCTTGGCGCTTTCGGTCTGGCTGATGTCGCGCTTGATCGCCTGCAGCTGTTGCTGGATACCGGCGCGCTGCTTCTCGGCAGCCACCTTCTGACGGCTGCGCTCGGTCTGGCGCTGGGCCCAGGCATCGGTGGCGAACGCGCCCGACAGCGCGACCGCCAGCAGCGTACTCAAGAGTACGCTGCCGGCTCCCTTCATGGATGGCAAATGCAAGACTTACTTTGCCTTCCCTTGGTTGGCCACGGCCGCCATGGCGGCGGCGATCGCTTCCTGGTCGCCCAGGTAATAGTGCTTGATCGGCTTCAGGTCGGCATCGAGCTCATACACCAGCGGCTGGCCGTTGGGGATGTTCAGGCCGACGATGTCGGCGTCGCTGATATTGTCGAGCATCTTGATGATGGCGCGCAGGCTATTGCCGTGGGCCGAGATCAGGATGTTCTTGCCGGCGCGGATGGCGGGAGCGATTTCCTCGTCCCAGGCCGGCATCACGCGCGCCACGGTGTCTTTCAGGCATTCGGTCAGCGGGATCTGCGCGTCGGTGAGGGCCGCATAGCGCGGGTCGCCGAAGCTGGTGCGTTCATCGTCTTTTTCCAGCGCCGGCGGCGGGGTGTCGTAGCTGCGGCGCCATACCAGCACCTGCTCGTCGCCGAACTTGGCGGCGGTCTCGCCTTTATCCAGGCCCTGCAGGGCGCCGTAGTGGCGCTCGTTCAGGCGCCAGTCGTTCTTGACCGGCAGGTACATCGCGTCCATCTCGTCCATCGCCAGCCACAAGGTGCGGATGGCGCGCTTGAGCACCGAGGTATAAGCCACGTCGAAACGGAAGCCGGCCTCCTTGAGCACGCGGCCGGCGGCCTTGGCCTCGGCCACGCCTTTTTCGGTCAGGTCGACGTCGGTCCAGCCGGTGAAGCGGTTTTCCAGGTTCCAGGTGGATTCGCCGTGGCGCATGAATACGATCTTGTACATGGGTTCTCTTCTTGAAAAGTCAGATTGAAGTCCGGTCCAACATCTATTTTATAATGCTCCGATTCAGTTCAACCAACGGAACCCTTGTGAATTTCATACTCGATAATATTTTCATCGTGGCGATTGCTGTGATTTCGGGCGCAGCCCTGCTCTGGCCAGCCGTGGCGCCACGCGGAAAACGCGTGACGCCGCTGCAGGCAACGCAGATGATCAACCGCGGCAAGACTACCATCGTGGACGTGCGCAGCACCGAAGAATTCGCCGCAGGCCACCTGCGCGACGCGAAACACATCCCGCTGGCAGACTTGGGCAATCGCATCGGCGAACTGGACAAGTCGAAGAACCGTACCATCGTGGTGGTGTGCCAGACCGGCGCCCGCGGCGACAAGGCGGCCCGCCAACTGCAGGCAGCCGGCTTCGAAGACGTCCACAGCCTGGAAGGCGGTCTGACGGCCTGGACGGCTGCAGGCCTGCCGGTCACCAAGTAACCCGTCCGGTCGCTTTTCGATCGGGCAGACACGTAAAGGATCCATCATGACAGCTCACGTCGTTCTCTACCACACCGCAGCCTGCCCTTATTGCGTGCGCGCCGAGCGCCTGCTCGAAGCCAAGGGCGTCACCCAGATCGAAAGCATCCGCGTCGACCTCGATCCGGAACAGCGCCAGATCATGATGCAGCGCACCGGCCGCCGTACCGTGCCGCAAATCTATGTCGGCGACACCCATGTCGGCGGTTTCGATGAGCTGTATGCGCTGGACCAGGCCGGACGCCTGGACCCGCTGCTCAAGGGCGAGTAAGCTGATCGGGCTGCATGCGGCGGCAAGATGCTATTGCTTCCTAGTTGGTTTTGCTACAATTGTCGTCGCGTTTGACCCAAAAGCACCCGGAGTGGCCAGCCGCTCCCCACTATTATTAGAAAGCGTTCCATGTCTGACGAAACTCTGCAACCAGTATTCCAAATCCAACGCGTCTACCTGAAAGACATGTCGCTGGAGCAACCGAATTCGCCATCGATCTTCCTGGAGCAGGAAGCGCCGGCAATCGAAGTGTCGCTCGACGTCGGTGCTGAAAGCATCGCCGAAGGCATCTACGAGTCGACCGTGACGATCACCGTCACCGCCAAGGTCAAGGACAAGGTCGCGTTCCTGGTGGAAGGCAAGCAGGCTGGCATCTTCGAAGCCCGCAACATCCCTGCCGAGCAGATGGATCCGCTGCTGGGCATCGGTTGCCCGAACATCATCTACCCGTACCTGCGCGCCAACATCGCCGACGTGATCAGCCGCGCCGGCTTCCCGCCTGTGCACCTGGCCGAGATCAACTTCGAAGCCTTCTACCAGCAGCGCGCCGCGGCCATGGCCGAAGCAGCTGCCGCAGCACCGGCAAACTAAGCAGTACTTCACGGACGCGGTGTACGCCGCGTCCGTGCCAGCCTTCCGGCGTCGCGGTTCCACCCACAACCCAGGCCCGCCATGCTTTCTCCCCGACTTCTTGCAGCTGCTCCACTGTTCGTGATGACAGTGCTGGCGGCCCCGAATGTTGTCGCCTTCGATTTCAAGACAGTCGGCACGGCCCCGGCGATCCTGTACGAGACGCCATCGGCCAAGGGCAACAAGCTCTATGTGGCCCCGCCCGGCATGCCGCTGCAAGTCATGATCGCCTATGGCGAATGGGTCAAGGTGCGCGACATGAACGGCGACGTGGCCTGGACCCAGGCGCGGAGCTTGTCGCCGCAACGCAATGTGCTGGTACGCACGCCCGGTGGCCGGGTCCATGCCGGGCCCGACGCCGCGTCGCCGGTCCTGATGACGGCCGACAAGGGCGTTTTACTTGAACTGGTCGATCCGAATGCCCTCGTCTGGGCGCGCGTGCGCCATCGTGACGGCGTGGTCGGCTATATCAAGGTCTCGGACATCTGGGGCCTGTAAATCCACCAGGAGTTCCATGCAACAGAATAAACCCAACACCAAGATCACCGTCCTCGGCGCCGGCGCCTGGGGCACTGCCGTGGCCATCGCCCTGGCGGCGCGCCATGATGTGCTACTGTGGGGCCGCAATCGGCAGCAAATGCTTGACACCGACGCCGCGCGCGACAACCTGGCCTACCTGCCCGGGCATCCGCTGCCAGACACGCTGCGTGTGAGTGCCGACTTCGAGGCGGCGCTGGCCCATGTGTCCCCTGACGTGGAGACCAACGCGCCGCTGCTGATCCTGGCCTGCCCGGTGGCCGGCCTGCGCCCGCTGCTCGAGCAATTCCGCGGCCGCGCCATCCCGAATGTGGTGTGGCTGTGCAAGGGCTTCGAAGCCGGCACCGGCCTGCTGCCGCACCAGGTGGTGGCGCAAGTGCTGGGCGACAGCGTACCGGGCGCGGCGCTGTCCGGCCCCTCTTTCGCGCAGGAAGTGGCGCGCGGCCTGCCGTGCGCGCTGACCGTGGCGTCGGCCAATGCCGAACTGCGCGAGCGGGTAGTGGCAGCGGCCCATGGCGACAATCTGCGCGTGTATTCGCACGACGACCTGGTGGGCGTGGAAGTGGGCGGTGCGGTCAAGAACGTGATGGCGATCGCCACCGGCGCGGCCGATGGCCTGGGCCTGGGGCTGAATGCGCGTGCGGCGCTGATCACGCGCGGGCTGGCCGAGATTACCCGGCTCGGACTGGCGCTGGGTGCGCAGCCGGGGACCTTCATGGGGCTGTCGGGCATGGGCGACCTGATCCTGACGTGTACCGGCGACCTGTCGCGCAACCGGCGCGTGGGCCTGGCGCTGGCCGAAGGCAAGGCGCTGGCCACGATCGTCGCCGAACTGGGGCATGTGGCCGAGGGTGTGCCGTGCGCCAAGGCGGTACGTGAACTGGCACGCGGGATGGGGGTCGATATGCCGATCACCGAGGCAGTGGCCAGCGTGCTGTTCGATGGGGTGGATGCGGCGCAGATGGCGGCGCAGTTGCTGGCGCGCGATCCGCGGGTCGAGCTGGCTTGATCGTAAGGTTGGCGGCTGTGCCGCCAACCTTACGCCGCGCAGCATTCAGGCCCCGGTTGGCCCGCCCGAGCGTTCAGGTCCCATCAAAATCGTCATCAAAGCGACCGCGTCCTGCACCGCGCGGATCGTGTGCGGCACGCCACCGGCCAGATACACCATCTCGTTCGGCTGCAGATTGGTGGTCTTGTCGTGCGCATCGACCGCGATTTCGCCTTCCAGGCACACGATCGTCACCTCACCATCGACTTTGTGTTCGGGAATCGGCCGTTCGACCGGCAGCACCAGCCGGATCAGTTCCAGATGCTCGGTCTTGACCAGGGCCACCGAAGTGAAATGGGCGATGTCGTCGTCGCCGCGTTGCAAAGCAATTTTTTCGCCGGATACTGCGTGATGCAAGGCCATGTCGCCCTCCTCTATGTATTCGTCGTTTCCTCTTGCGGTTCCGGCACGCTGCGCAGCCACGCGACCAGCGCAAAGGCGTCCTGGAATCCTTGCGCCAGTCGCGGCACCAGTTGATCCGGTGCATTCAGGTCCAGGTCGACCTCGGTCCACACAAAGAAACTTTTCAGTTTCAGGTAATCGACATGCGGATGATCGGGGTCGAAACCCTTCGGTGGACGCTGCAACTTGTCCTCTTCCAGCATGTCATTATAGGTAGCGCCAAGATGCTTATTCTTCAATACTTTGGCGAAACCCGTCGCATCGTTGACGATGTATTCGCGGATCGCCTTCAGGCGCGCCGCCGGCGGCAGGTACTCGCCCACGCCGAAGCCCAGCTTGCCGCTGCGCTCGATATGAAAGTAATAGGTCGAGCCGCCGCCCGCGCTCGGGCGCCGCTTGTCGTACGGGGTGATGCCGGCCGAGAACCGGGTTTTATACGGCGTCTTGTCTTTTGAAAACCGGGTGTCGCGGTGGATCCGGAACATCGCTTTCTTCGGATTGCAGGCCGCCACCTGCTTGTCGAACTTGGTGATCGCGCGGATCAGCTCGGTCACCGTTTCCTCGAATTCGGTGCGCAGGATGTCATAGCGTGGCTTGTTCCAAAGGAACCAGGGCCGGTTATTGTTTTCGCTCAGTTCGGTCAGGTATTGCGTCAGGTCGCGCAGATGCATGGTAATCCGGAGTTTCAATAAATATTCAGGGTGCCTGGCGCGGCCGGCGGCCCACCGTCACCTCGACCGTGGTCTCGCGCCGCTGGCGCAGGATGGTCATCGGCGTCTTGGCGCCTGGCTCGAGCTTGGCGATCAGGTTCAGCATATCGCTGGTGGTGCCCACCTTGTCGCCGGCCACGTCCACCAGGATATCGCCCGGCAGAATCCCGGCGCGGTCGGCCGGTCCGCCGCGCACCACGCCGGCAATGATCGCTCCGCTACGCTTGGCCAGGCCGAAGCTGTCGGCCAGCTCGGGCGTGATGTCCTGCGATTCGATGCCGATCCAGCCACGCACCACGCTGCCGTGCTTGACGATCGAGTCGAGCACCGTCTTGGCCGTGGACACAGGAATCGCAAAGCCAATGCCCACCGAGCCCCCGGTCTGCGAGTAAATCGCCGAATTAATGCCCAGCAGGTGGCCGTCGGTATCGACCAGTGCGCCACCCGAGTTGCCGAAATTGATCGCAGCATCGGTCTGGATGAAATTCTCGAAATGGTTGATGTGCAGATTGTTGCGGCCCAGCGCCGAAATGATGCCCAAGGTGACAGTCTGGCCGACGCCAAAGGGATTGCCGATCGCCAGCACCACATCGCCCACGCGCGCCCCCTCCGGGTCGCCCAGCACCATCACCGGCAGGTTGCGCTCGCTGACCCGGATCACGGCCAGGTCGGTTTCAGGATCGGTGCCGACCAGGCGCGCTGCGGCCTTGCGGCCGTCGGCCAGGCCGACCTCGATCGCATCGGCCCCTTCGATCACATGGAAATTGGTCAGGATATAACCGTCGCTGCTGACGATGACGCCCGAGCCCAGGCTGGCCAATTGCTCGTCGGGCGGCGCGCGGTCGCCGAAAAATCGGCGGAAGAACGGGTCTTTCAGCAAGGGATGCGACTGGCGCGAAGCCTTGCTGGTGTAGATATTGACCACCGCCGGCATCGCCTTGGCGGCGGCTTCGCGGAAACTGCCGCCCGCGGCCCGCGACGGCGCCTGCAGCATCGGTACCTGCTTGCCAGGGGCGCCGACCGCCACCGTATCCGGCCCGCGCTCGAGCCATTCGGGACGCAGGGCGGCGATTACGAACCAGGCCGCCAGCACAATCGTTACCGTTTGCGCAAACAGCAGCCAGAAGCGCCGCAAGGGATGCGGGCGCTTGAATTCGCGGACGATATCGTCTTTCACTTTTTGAGGGAATCCCGTATTTCGCGCAGCAGGATAATATCTTCTGGCGTGACCGCTGCAGCTGGTTTTGCCTCTTCGGCCGGGCCGCGCAGGCGGTTAATCACGCGCACCATCTGGAAGATGATGAAAGCGAGCAGGATAAAGTTCAGCAAGATCGTCAAGAAATTACCATATGCCAACACTGCGCCAGCCTTTTGCGCCTCTGCCAAGGGAAGGCTATAGCCTTGATTGTTGAGAGGAATATAATAATTGGCGAAATCCATACCGCCGAGCACGGCGCCAAGTGGCGGCATGATCACATCCTTGACCAGCGAATCGGTAATGCGCGCGAAGGCGCCACCGATGATCACACCGACGGCAAGGTCAATCACATTGCCGCGCATTGCAAACTTCTTGAACTCTTCCATCATCGCCATTTTGAACTCCCTGGTTGTTTTTGATACAAGCATTTGCATGATACCCGAAGGCTCTGCAGGCTGTCCCGCACCCAAATGCTGCAAGAGCACAAAAGACCATTCTGCCAAAGCGTGTAGCCCAGACAATTTTTTTCCCTCAGGTATTGCCGTTCACATATAATTTTGGATGCTGGAAGCTCGCTATTAATTCTTAAAATTCGTATATTCACGGAGTGGGGTTGGTATGAGTAATGAAAAGCAGGTCGATTCGGGCCGACGTGGTTTGCTGGTCGCGACATGCGCCGCAGGCGGCGTCGTCGGTGTGTCCACGGCGGGAGTCCTGGTCAGCACCTTCCAGCCTTCCGAGCGCGCAAAGGCGGCGGGAGCCCCGGTCGAGGTCGACATCTCCGACGTCGCGCCGGGTGGTATGAAAGTCGTCGAATGGCGCGGCAAGCCGGTCTGGATCCTGCGCCGCACCCCCGAAATGATGGCCACCCTCGAGAAAGACCAGGGCGAACTGGCCGACCCCGCCTCCGACAAGGTGTTCCAGCTGCCGATGCCGGAATACGCCAAGAACGCGTTCCGGTCGCGCGCCGAGCACAAGGAAGTGCTGGTCACGGTCGGCATCTGCTCCCACCTGGGCTGCTCCCCTTCCTCGCGCCTGGCCTCCGGCCCGCAGCCGAACCTGCCCGACAATTGGCCGGGCGGCTTCCTGTGCCCCTGCCACGGCTCGACCTTCGATTTGTCCGCACGCGTGTTCAAGAACAAGCCGGCGCCGACGAATATGGATGTCCCCCCGTATATGTATCTCTCCGATAACAAGCTGGTGATCGGCAAAGACGAGAAAGGCGAGGCATAACCATGGGCGCGTACAAGGAGACCAAGCTAGCGGCCGATGCACCGGCGCACGAGAAAGCCCTGGCCTGGGTGGATGACCGCTTCCCGGCCTCGAAGCTGTGGAACGACCAGTGGGGCAAGTACTACGCTCCCAAGAACTTCAACGTCTGGTACCTGTTCGGCTCGCTGGCAGCCCTGGTGCTGGTGCTGCAGATCGTCACCGGCATCTTCCTGACGATGCACTACAAGCCGGATGCCGCGCTGGCCTTCGGCTCGGTCGAATACATCATGCGCGAAGTGCCCTGGGGCTGGCTGGTGCGCTATATGCACTCGACCGGCGCCTCGGCCTTCTTCATCGTGGTCTACCTGCACATGGCGCGCGGGCTGATGTACGGCTCGTACCGCAAGCCGCGCGAGCTGGTCTGGCTGTTCGGCTTCGGCATCTTCCTGTGCCTGATGGCCGAGGCCTTCTTCGGCTACCTGCTGCCATGGGGCCAGATGTCGTACTGGGGCGCGCAGGTGATCGTCAACCTGTTCGGCGCCATCCCCGTGATCGGCGAAGACCTGTCGCTGTGGATTCGCGGCGACTATGTGGTCTCGGACGCCACCCTGAACCGCTTCTTCGCCTTCCACGTGATCGCGCTGCCGCTGGTGATCATCGGCCTGGTGGTGGCCCACCTGACGGCGCTGCACGAAGTGGGCTCGAGCAACCCGGACGGCATCGAGGTCTCGGACCACCTGGGCCCGGACGGCCACCCGCTCGATTCGATCCCGTCCCACCCCTACTACACCACCAAGGACATGTTCGGCGTGTCAGTGTTCCTGCTGCTGTTCTCGGCGGTGGTGTTCTTCGCACCAGAGATGGGTGGGTACTTCCTGGAGTACAACAACTTCTTGCCGGCCGACTCGATGAAGACCCCGGCCCACATCGCGCCGACCTGGTACTTCACGCCGTTCTATTCGGTGCTGCGCGCGACCACGGCCGACTTCATGTATGTGCTGATGGCCGGCGTCGCGCTGTACGTGGCCTTCATCTGGCTCAAGTCGCGCCTGGCGTTCCGCACCAAGGCGATCATCGCCGTGGTCGGCCTGCTGCTGGTGGTCGGCATGCTGCCGCAGGTGCTGGATGCGAAATTCTGGGGCGTGGTGCTGTTCGGCTCGTCGGTGATGATCATTGCCGGCCTGCCATGGCTCGACCATTCGCCGGCCAAGTCGCTGCGCTATCGTCCGACCTGGCACAAATGGGTGTACACCCTGTTTGCGCTGGTGTTCGTGACCCTGGGCTACCTGGGCACGCAACTGCCGACGGCCGCCTTTACCCTGATTTCGCAAGTGTGCACCCTGGCCTACTTTGCGTTCTTCCTGCTGATGCCGTGGTGGAGCACGATGGGCACCTTCAAGCCGGTGCCGACCCGTGTCACCTTCACCCCGCATTGATCACCGGACAAGAGCACAAGGACACGACATGAAATTGCTTGCAAAGAAACTGATTGCAGTCCTGGCGCTGGTGCCGGGACTGGCTTTCGCCGCCGAGGGCGGCGTTCCGCTGGACAGCGCGCCGGACCGCAACGACATGGCCTCGCTGCAGAATGGCGCCAAGATCTTCGTCAACTATTGCCTGAATTGCCACTCTGCGGCCTCGATGCGCTATAACCGCTTGCGCGACCTGGGCCTTTCGGAAGACCAGATTCGTGTCAATCTGTTGTTTTCTGCCGACAAAGTTGGCGATATGATGACGACGGCGATGCGTCCGAAAGACGCAGCGGCCTGGTTTGGCGCGGTGCCGCCGGATCTGTCGGTGATCGCGCGCGCCAAGGCATCGCCTGCGGGCTCGGGCGCCGATTACCTGTACACCTATCTGCGCACCTTTTATCAGGACGAAACCCGCCCGACCGGCTGGAATAATATGGTGGTGCCGAATGTTGCGATGCCGCACGCCATGTGGCAGCAGCAGGGCATACGCGTTGCCAAGTTCGCCGAGGAAGCCGATCCGCACGAGCCGGGCAAGATGGTGCACAAGTTCGCCGGCTTCGAGCAGGTGTCGCCCGGAACCATGAGCCAGCAGGAGTTCGACACCGCCACTGCCGACCTGGTTGCCTATATGGTATGGATGGCTGAGCCAGCGCAAAATACCCGCAAACGGCTGGGTGTCATCGTGCTGCTGTTCCTGACGGTATTCTCGTTCCTGGCCTGGCGTTTGAACGAATCGTACTGGAAACAAGTGAAGTAATTCGTTTTCCTTGCCCGGTTGGCTATAATACGGGCAATCATTTCTATGGGGTGAGGGTGCTTGTCGCTCCACCCCTTTGTTTCTTAAGGAACTATAAACCATGATGGTTCTCTACTCCGGCACTACGTGCCCGTTCTCCCAACGCTGCCGCCTGGTCCTGTTCGAAAAGGGCATGGACTTCGAGGTGCGCGATGTCGACCTGTTCAACAAGCCGGAAGATATTTCGACCATGAACCCGTACGGCCAGGTGCCGATCCTGGTCGAGCGCGAACTGATCCTGTACGAATCGAACATCATCAACGAGTACATCGACGAGCGCTTCCCGCATCCGCAACTGATGCCGGCCGACCCGCTGATGCGCGCCCGTGCCCGCCTGATGCTGTTCAACTTCGAGAAAGAGCTGTTCGTCCACGTGCACACGCTGGAAAGCGAGCGCAACAAGGCGAACGACAAGAACCACGACAAGGCCCGCGCCGAAATCCGCGATCGCCTGACCACGCTGGCTCCGCTGTTCCTGAAGAACAAGTACATGCTGGGTGACGAGTTCTCGATGCTGGACGTGGCAATTGCCCCGCTGCTTTGGCGCCTGGACCACTATGGCATCGAACTGTCGAAGACCGCGGCGCCGCTGATGAAGTACGCCGAGCGTATCTTCTCGCGTCCGGCCTATATCGAGGCGCTGACCCCGTCCGAGAAAGTGATGCGTCGTTGATGTGCCTGGGCGGGATGTGTTTGTCCCGCCCTTGTTTGCTTGATAGCTTTACCACGCCGGTCCTTGGCCGCCCTCGGGGCGAATCCGGTAGACTGGCGTGACAGCCTGTATTCCTGGACACCACCACCATGGCAGAAATCTCCACCAAACCCTACCTGCTGCGCGCCATCTACGAATGGTGCACGGACAGCGGCTTCACGCCCTATATCGCCGTCAAGGTCGATGGGGGAACCACGGTGCCGATGGAGTATGTGCGCAAGGGCGAGATCATCCTGAACATCAGCTACGGCGCGACGTCGGGGCTGAAGATGGACAATGACGCGATTCACTTCCGGGCACGTTTCAATGGCGTGTCGCGAGAGATCTATATCCCTGTGCACAATGTGTTGGCGATTTATGCCAATGAGAATGGCCAGGGGATGGCGTTCGAGGTGGGGGCGGTGCCTGAGGGTGCGGCTTCGGAGTCGGATACTGCTGGGACTGCACCGGCCGCACCGGCGCTGTCGGCGGTGCCGTCGAAGGGTGTGGATTCGCCGGTGGTGGCCGATGTGCCGCCGCCTGCACCAGGTGGCGACGATGAACCGCCCAAGAAAGGCGGACGTCCGACCTTGACCAGGATCAAATAGCGTATAATCGTTGTTCTAAAGATCATGCCGACTTAGCTCATCAGGTAGAGCAGTTGATTTGTAATCATCAGGTGGCGGGTTCGAGTCCTGCAGTCGGCACCAGTATAATCAAGCACTAAGCCCAGCCTTCATGGCTGGGCTTTTTGCTTTCCATCCTCGACGTCTTCAGTGCAGGATAGGCTGCCAGCGCATCGCCAAAAAAACAGCCCGCTTCCATTGCTGGAAGCGGGCTGTTTCATCTACTGGCCGGCTCGCACCGGCCCGTTCTCAGGCCGTTCAACGATCAGACAGCGCCAGAACCGAGGTCAAGCACATTCCCGCCTTGAACCTTGCTGAGTCCGTAGACTTCTCCATAGGCGCCAACAATCTGAATCACCAGGTCGTCTTCGGAAATCACATTGTCCTGGTTGATATTGATGACAAGATACTGGTCATCGCTATAGAAGTTGAACAGCATCGCTTCCATCGTGCCGGTAGTGTGTGCTCCGCCATTCAATTTTGCGGCCTGGAATGCCGTGTTCAACTGGCTCAGCAGGTCAACACCATTCGTGGCAGCTGCCGCCGAGATATACTGGTTCTCGTACCACACTTGGAGATCGACGAAGTCGGTGATTGCGACTCGATCATATGAGCCACCACCGGTATGCAGCACGTCAAATCCTGTCAAGTCCGTATCATCGTTCTTGACGAACGAGTCGGTGGCCGCAGCATAGAGGAAGGCGTTCTCACCGCTGCCACCGAACAGCTGGTCCGCGCCGCCCATACCGGACAGCTCGTCATTGCCGCTACCGCTGGACAGGAAATCATCACCATTGGTTCCCGACAAGATATCGTTACCGCCAAAGCCCCAGGCGAAGTTGGAATCAAGCAGGGTGTCTCCGCTGCCGGTGCCAAAGACGTAGTTGTTGCCTGACATATCGGCGGCATACTGTCCGTCGATCTCGCCAACCATCAACGAACCTGCCATCGGTGCCATGGAATCCAGCTGGGAATCGATGAGCGCATAGCCGTTGCTGTTCGTCACAATACCGGTTTCCAGCCAATTCTGGCCGTCGTAGACATAGACCGGACCATTGACAGGACTTTCGATTTGAATCCCCTTCTCCGTGATGTCGACCTGTAATTGCAGCGGCTCCTGGGGACCGTCGATCGGATCCATCAACGATGCGTACACAACGTTGCCACTCAGATCGACGCTCGCGATGCCGGGAGACGTCACCAACGCGTAATCGCTGGCATCGATCCTGGCGTCGCCGTTGTAGTCGACTGCCAGCAGTCCCGACCGCGTGTCGAAGTCATTCAGAAGGATCGCCGCGTTCGCCTTGCCGGCGTGCGCTTCCTGGTAGGCGGCGTCGAGTGCCGCGACCAGGGTGGCGCTCGGGAGGAACACCAGGGTATCCATCTCGTCGTCGTTCTGCGCAGGGATACGGTCCATGACCGTGCCGACGCGGATGGCGATGTCGGTGACATCGATACCGAAATCGACCGTCATTTCGCCCTCCGACGACAGCACGTCGAACGATGGTTCGAGATCGCTTTCGATGTCGAAGTCCCTGGACAGATTCGTCGCGTCCGGCGTTTCGATGAACACGACGTCACCCTTGCGGCCGCTGAAGAAGTCGCCGCCCACACCGCTGATCGCCACCGTGGTCTGGGCGATCGGCTCTTCGTCCTCCTCGGGCATGATGCTGCCCATCGCGAATCCCTGACCATGCTCGTCCTTGAACATCAGGACGCTCGCGTTCACCGACGTGATCGGGTGCGGCATCGTGACGCCATCGATCGCGGTCAGGTCGCCGACATACTGGTGCATGCCGGTCAAGCCAGTGAAGTCATCGATGCTCAGGTACTGCACCTTGGTGTTTTCCAGCTTGATGATCAGGTCGCTGCCGCGGTCGTAGTGATTCGGCAGGCCCATGCGCGTCTCGCCCAGGATGTAAACATCCTTGCCGACCTGGCCGGCCACCACGCTGCCGTGTTCTTCATCCGCCAGATAACCCTGTGCCGCTGCGATCAATTGCTCGAGCGATTCGTATTGCGTGGTGTCGATCACCAGGCCGGCTTCCGGCCGCGCAATGATGTTCAACTCATCCTGGGTGTTCATGTACGAGGAGCCGAACTCGATCTTGTCGATGCCAAATTCGAAATCTTCGATGACATCGAAACCGCCGACGGCATTGACTACCTCAACCGATTCGCCTGCGAACCTGTACATGAAGGTATCCGCGCCTTCACCACCGTTCAGGATATCCACGCCGCCGCTGCTGACGATCGTGTCGTCGCCGTCGCCTCCCGACAGGAAATCGGCACCGCCAGTGCCCTCCAGGAAATCGTTGCCGTCGAAGCCCCACGCATACTGTCCATGCAAGGTCTCGTCATGATGCCTGCCCAGCACATACGCGCGGCCCGACTGGTCGTACGAGGTGTAGTTCGTGCCGGTCGCCCGGACGCCAAAGGTGATTCCATAGTCCATTGGACCAACGAAGTCCATCTGGCCAACCAGTTGGCCTTGCTGCGCATCGTCGTTCTTCTCGATCGAACCAAGCTGCAATTCGAAGTCCCAGTTCTGCCAGTAGGCCCTGATCTCACCCGACGCCGAGCTGGTCACATACACGCCATCGGCATCGTACTCGGTCGTCACGGTCGCCGGGCTATATGGTCCCTTGATGAATTGCGTGGCAAGGTTGAAGTTGCCAGCATCATCGATCTGGCGCAGTTCGACGGTCTTGTGGCCAGCGCTGAGGTCAATCGGCCCCACGATGACAGTCTTGGTAATCGTGTCGATCGCATCGGCGTCCAGCGTCGTCCAGTTACCATCGGCAAGCCGCCACTGCAGCTTGCCACTGGTGTCCAGTTCGCCCGTGTACTTGAAGAACACGCGCGCCTCCTCCAGCTCGGTCAGGTTGGCGTCGGTGGTCGCCTGTTCCACCGCACTGAAGTACACGGTGTTGTCCGGCTTCGCGGTGTCGAGCGTGAACTGCAACAGCGTCGACTGCTCGCCGACGTTGCCGGCCAGGTCGACCTGGCGCACGACCACGTCCATGTCGCCGTCGCCCAGCAGGGTCAGGTCCAGCTCGGCTTCGCCTTCTTCATCCGCCAGGCCGCCCTTGGTCCAGGTCTCGCCATTGTCCGTGCTGTATTCCCAGATCGTGCTACCGCTGGTTTCCAGGCCGGAAATTTTTACCAGACCTTTGTTGGTGACGCCATCGGTGGCATTGCTGCCGGTATCGCTGTCGAGGGCAATGGTCGGCTTGCCAGGATTGATATTGTCGAGCGTAAACTTGATTTCGGACACGGCACTGGTGTTGCCGGCCTTGTCGGTCTGGCGCACGAAATACTTGTTCGGGCCCTGCACCGTGGTCGGTTCGGTGGTGCTCCAGCCGTTGACGCCGTTCGCCGAGTACTCGAGCTTGGCGCTGGTTTCCACGCCCTTCATCGTCAGGGTGGCGTCGTTGGTAACGTGGTCGTCATCGGTACCGACATTGCTGCCGTGGCTGTCGGTGGTCAGGCTCAGGGTCGGCTTGGCCGCGAAGTGGTCGTACACGATCTGCTGGCTGACTTCGGTCGACTTGTTGCCGGCCGCATCGATCGAACGCAGGTAGACGGTCGTCAGCAGGTTCGCATTGTCGACCGGCGCCGATGCGCCTTCCTCGATCGCCGGTTCGCCCTTGGTCAGGTCGATGCTCTTCACACGCACGGTCTTGGTGCTGGTGAACACGTCGATCGACTCGGTATGCCAGGTCTTGCCGTCAGTGCTCCATTGGTACTGCTCGCCGGTGCCAATGCCCTCACCGGTGTACGTGAAGTCGACGTTTGCCGCTGCCACATTGGTTACGTTGTCGAGCCTGGTGTCGCTCCTGCCCTGAGTGACCTGGCTGAACGCGATGTCGCCGACGCTTGGCGCCTTGCCGTCATAGGTGATCAACTGCTCGACCGCCTGGGTCGAATTGCCGGCGGCGTCGATCAGGCGCAGCGACAAAGTCGGGCTGCCGGTCAGGTCGATGCCGTCGATGGTCACCAGCTTGCCGACCACGTTCTCGGCCGCGACTGAAGTCCAGGTGGTGCCGTCGGTCGAGTATTGCACGCGCTCGCCGTCTTCCAGGCCATGTCCCAGGGTCGCCGTGATCGTGGCGCTGTCCTGGTTGGTGATGAAGTCGTCCGAGATGTCGTCGTCGTCCTGCGACACGGCGTCGATGGTCAGCGTGTTGAGCGGCGCCTCGTTGTCATAGGTGATCTTCTGCTCGGCCGGCTCCTTGAAGTTACCGGCAGCATCGATCACGCGCACGCGCAGGGTCGGGCTGTCGGTGACGTCGATGCCGTAGATCGTCAGGGCGGTGCCGTCCACGGTCGCGCGGCTGTCCGGCATGTCGAAGGTCGACATGCGATCCGGCGCCGGGACGGTCGCAGTGGTCCAGTGGATGCCGTCGAGCGAGAACTGGACGTACTCGCCGTCGCTCAATTCGGCCGACAAGGTCGCTTCGACCTTGGCATAGGATTCGTTGGTGGTGAGGTCCTGGCTGCTGTCTTCGTCGCTTTCGCTGATCTTGTCGAACGTCACCGACACCGTCGGCGCAACGTCGTCGTAGGTGATCGCTTGCGATGCGGCCTCGCCCGGATTACCGGCGGCGTCGACGACGCGCACCCGCAGGCTCGGGCTGTCGGACACGTCGACACCATAGATGGTGACGCTGGTACCGTCGACCAGGATGCCGGACAGGCTCACATTGATGCCCATGCCGCGTGGCAGATAGGCCGTGTGGTCGAGCCAGGTCTCGCCATCGGTCGAGTACTGCACATAGTCGCCGGCATTCAGCGACGCCGACAGGGTTGCGCGGACCGTCGCGTTGGCCTGGTTGGTGGTGAAGTCTTCGCTGATATCCAGCGCGTCTTCACTGAGCGAGTCGATGGTGATCGTCTGGGTCGGTGCCTCATCGTCGAAGACGATGCCTTTCGATGCGTAGACGCCTTCGTTGCCGGCGGCATCGACCACGCGAATCGAGAAAGTCGGGCTGGTGGTGGTGTCGATACCGGCGATGGTCACGATACGGCCGTCGACGGCATCGGCGGCCAGCGTGCTCCAGGTCTTGCCGTCGACCGAGTACTGCACATACTCGTCCTTGCCCAGCGCGGCCGACAGCTTGGCCTCAACCGTGGCTTCGGCCACATTGGTGGTGAAGTCCGGGGTTTGGTCGGCGCTGTTGCCCTGGTCTTCGGTGATCGCCACGAAGGTCACGGTCTGGCTCGCACCCACGTTGTCGTAGGTGATCGCCTGGGTCGCCTCGGCGCCCGGATTGCCCGCGGCGTCGACCACGCGCACTTGCAGCGTCGGACTGGTGGAGGTAGCGATACCGGCGATAGTGACGGCGGTGCCATCGATGGCCCCTGCCTCCAGCGTGGTCCAGTCCGTGCCATTGACCTTGTACTGCACGTATTCGCCAGTCGCCAGCGCATCCGACAGGGTCGCCGTCACGGTGGCCGTGGCCTGGTTGGTCACGAAGTCGGGGGTCGAGTCGGCGCTGTCGCCCTCGTCCTGGCTGATCGTGTCGATCGTGACGGTCTGGGTTGCCGCCACGTCGTCGTAGGTGATCGCCTGGGATGCCTGGGTGCCAGGGTTGCCAGCGGCATCGACCACGCGCACCAGCAGGGTCGGGTTGTCCGACACATCGATGCCATGGATGGTCACGGCCGTGCCGTCGACCGTGATGCCCGCTTGCGGCACCAGGTTGATGTTGACCGACAACGGACGCACCGCATCGCTGTCGAACCAGTTACTGCCGTCCAGCGAGTACTGCACGTATTCGCCGGCCGCCAGGACGTCCGACAGGGTGGCCTTGACGGTGACGATGTGTTCGTTGGTCACGAAGTCTTCGTGGCCGTCCGGGGTCGCGCCATCGTCCTCGGTGATCGAATCGATGGTGACGGTCTGGGTTGCCGCAACGACGTCATAGGTGATCGCCTGTTCGGTTTCCTGGCCCGGATTGCCGGCCGCATCGACCACGCGGAACGCGACGGTCGGGCTGGTGCTGGCGTCGATGCCCTTGGCGCTGACCATGAGGCCTTCGATGTCCTTGGCATCGACCTCGGTCCAGGTCTTGCCATCAACCGAGTACTGCACATACTCGCCCTCGCCCAGCGCGGCCGACAGTTCGCCCTCGACCGTGATGTCGGCCTGGTTTGTGACGTAGTCGGCGGTATGGTCGGCACTGTCTTTCGTGTCTTCGCTGATCGCGCGGAACGCCACGGTCTGGGTCGCACCCACGTTGTCGTAGGTGATCGCCTGGGTCGCCTTGGCGCCCGGATTGCCTGCGGCGTCGACCACGCGCACTTGCAGCGTCGGACTGGTGGCGGTAGCGATACCGGCGATAGTGACGGCGGTGCCATTGACGGCATCGGTCGCCAGCGTGGTCCAGTCCGTGCCATTGACCGAGTACTGCACATACTCACCGGCTCCCAGCACGGCCGACAGTTTGGCCGCGACGGTTGCCGAGGCCACATTGGTGGTGAAGTCCGGGGTCTGGTCGGCGCTGTCGTCCTTGTCTTCGCTGATCGAAACGAATTCGACGGTCTGGGTGGCGCCGGCATTGTCGAAGGTGATCGCCTGGGTCGCATTGGTGCCCGGATTGCCGGCGGCGTCGACCACACGTACTTGCAGCGTCGGGCTGGTGGAGCTAGCGATACCGGCGATGGTGACGGCGGTGCCGTCGATGGCGCCTGCCTCCAGCGTGGTCCAGTCCTGGCCATTAACCGAGTACTGCACGTATTCGCCGGTCGCCAGTACGCCCGACAGGGTTGCCGTCACGGTCGCCGTGGTCTGGTTGGTCACGAAGTCGGCGGTCGAGTCGGCGCTGTCGTCCTCGTCTTCGCTGATCGTATCGAACTTGACGGTCTGGGTCGCCGCAGTGGTGTCGTAGTCGATCTTCCGGGTCGCCTGCACGCCCGGATTACCGGCGGCATCGACCACCCGCACCAGCAGCGCAGGGCTGCCCGACACGTCGATATCGCGGATGGTCACCGAGGTACCGTCGACGTCCTTCGCCGACACGCGGATCCAGAGTTCGCCATCGACCGAATACTGCACGTATTCGCCAGCCGCCAGCTCGTCCGACAGGGTCGCCTCGACGCTGGCGGTCTTTTCATTGGTAACGAAGTCCTTCAGGCCATCCGGAGTATCGCCATCGTCCTGGGTGATCGAGTCGATGGTGACGGTCTGGGTCGCGGGGGTATTGTCGTAGCTGATTTTTTGCCCGATCACCTGGCCCGGATTGCCGGCGGCATCGACCACGCGGATCGAGACGGTCGGGCTGGAAGTGGCGTCGATGCCCTTGACGCTCACCGTGGTGCCGTCGATGTCGCCCGCGGCAACGGTGGTCCAGGTCTGGCCATCGACCGAGTACTGCACATAGTCGCCCTCTGCCAGGGCGGCGTCCAGCACGGCCTTGACCGTGATCTCGTCCTGGTTGGTGACGAAGTCCGGCGCGTGGTCGTCGCCGCTTTCGGTGATTGAGACGAACCCGGCTGTGACGTCCGGCGCCTCGCTGTCGACGGTCGCGGTCAGGCGCCCCAGTTCGAAACTTGCGCGGGCTTCGATGACGGCCATCTCTTCGACCGACAGGGTGTCGGTGATGGTGACGGTATGGGCGCTGTCGATCAGGCTGGCGACCGTGCCGGCCAGTGCGCGCTCACCAACGACGCCATTGAAGAAAGCGCTCTTGACGTCGACGATCGAGTAGTAGTCGACGCCACTTGGCACGGCCATGACCTTGGCGACGTCGGCGACACTGCCGAGCACGAAGACATTGCCGGCGTAGTTGCTGGCGACAACGTCGCTCAGCGTGGTGATGCCGGCGACACTCACCGGCTTGCCGTCACGGGTAATGACGTTGTTGGTCAGGTCGACGACGACCGCATCGGACGAGGTGCCGGTGAAGGTCAGCACGCCCTGGCGCAGGGCGACCGAAAACTCGGGCGGAGGGGTCGGCACGGTCGGGGTAGTCGGGGTGGTCGGCGCGGTCGGGTAGACGACTTCGACGGCGGCAGGCAGGCCGCCCGTGGCCAGCGCATTGACGACCTGGCTCAGCGTGGCCTGGGCCGGCATGACTTCCAGGACCTTCAGCATGCCGCCGCTGCGCAGCAGCGAGTCGAGCGTGACCGGATTACCGGCCGCCGCTTCGGCGATATCGGCCAAGGCCTGCACCAGCTTGACCGGATCGGCGGCGCCGCGTGCGGTATCGAGCAGCTTGGCCAGGGTAGTGCCGGTAGCGATCGCATCGACCACGGCTGGGGTTTTGGTGGCGATGTCCGCCAGTTTCAGCGAGAAACCGACGATGGCGTCGGCGTCGGCACTGCTCATCTCGAGATTAACGGCCTTGACCAGTACGCGCGCCGCTTCGAGCGAAGCGTAGCCGCTATAGGCGAATTCGCCGTCGGCGACCTTCTGGGTGAACTGATCCGCCAGCTTTGCGCGCAGTTGCGACAGCTGCATGTCGGTCGACTGGGCGCCGGCCTGGATTTTCACGGCGGCGTCAGCCAGGGACATATTGCCCTTGTCGATCGCATTGACCCAGAACGCCAGGCCTTCGGCGTCAGGTGCGCGGTTGAACAGCTGCTGGTAGACCTGGGTAATGTGGGTGATGGTGTCGCTGGAACCGTATTGCTTGATCGCTTCTTCGGACTGTGCGAATGCAGCGGTGAGCTGGCTCAAGTCGCCGTTGGCGTTATCAAGTTGCATCGTCCAGAAAGCGAGACCGTCTGGATCGGCAGGACGACCGAAGTAGGCAAGATAAAAAGCACTGATGGTTGAAGCGTGACTGAGAGCCATGAAATTTCCAGTTAAAAGTACCGACGGGAGACAAATGTTTTTTTTGAGTAATGAACTTTACTATGACTGAGTATGCTGCTTACATCACTTTTTCGTGTTTTGTAGGGTAATTCCTACAAATTAGCTAGAAGGCATGCAGGATTCTCAACCTTTATGGCGGGTTATCGATGGTTATTGGGAAATAAAAGATGCTTTTCTTATATGATTACGACGTACGGAAAAGTGAAATTTCAGTCAAAATGATAAAATAATTAATAGTCAATAACTGCAGAATGTTTCGTGGATTTGCCGGAATTTCGCAATCGGTATGTCAGCGCTTAGCAGAGACGGCACACCACGCCTTTCAAGGCGGCGTAAAAAAACCGCCGAGTCCCGAAGGTGCCGGAGGTGCATCTGAAGACGAGTGTCCGAGCGAAAGCGGAGCATCCGTTCAATGTCCGCAAGAGCCTGTTCCGTCATAAACTCGCTATCGCGGCCTGACCAAGAACGCTGCACAGCTGTCTACGCTCTGCGGAATGGCCAATCTGGTGCTGGCCAGCAGGCGAATCGCCGGTCTGTTGAATAATTGACATGCTCAAGACGCAAAATCCAGCGTCATCCGAAGAGTCGACACGAACCATGCAGGTAGACAGCAGCGCCGGTGCGTCAAAGTAGTCTGCCCTTATGCCGTCAGACCTAGCTTGCACATTGAATATTTACTATGATGAGCTTGACTGGTCGCAAGTTTAGTTTGACCCTGCATATACCCGGTGCTATAGTCGGGCCAAGCCGATGGTAACGTTTCCAAACGTACCAAAACAATAACGGCACCAATGGAGACACGATGGTCATACCCCGCAACCTGGCTGCAGCCTGCGCATGGCTGTGCGCCGCTGCTTTTACGCCAGGCATCGCGCCAGCCCACGCTGCCGCGCCGCGGGCGGAAGTCATCCATTGGTGGACCTCGGGCGGCGAGTCGAACGCCGTCAAGCAGGTAGCGCAGGCGTTTCGCGCCGCGGGTGGCGTCTGGGTCGACAGCGCGATTGCCGGCGGCGACCAGTCGCGCGCCGTTACCATCAATCGCATCATCGGCGGCAATCCGCCGACCGCCGCCCAGTTCAACACCTCCAAGCAGTTCACCGACGTCATCGAGCAGGACATGCTCAACAACGTCGACCAGGTCGCCAAGGCCCAGGACTGGGACCGCATCCTGCCCGAGCCGCTGATCGACGTGATCAAGCACGATGGCCACTACTATGCGGTGCCGCTGAACATCCACATGCAGACCTGGATCTGGTACTCGAAAGCCGCCTTCGACAAGGCCGGCATCGACAAGGAACCGGCCAGCATCGACGAACTGTTCGCCGCCCTCGACAAGCTGAAGGCCGCTGGTCTGGTGCCGCTGGCCCACGGCGGCCAGTCGTGGCAGGAAAACATCCTGTTCTCGGCCCTGCTGGCCAATATCGGCGGGCGCGAGCTGTATCTCAAAGTGATCCGCGACCGCGATCAGGCCACGATCCTGTCGCCGCAGTTTCGCAATGTGCTGCTCACCTTCAAGCGCATGAAGTCCTATGTCGATCCGGGCGCGCCGGGCCGCAACTGGAACGACGCCACCGCGATGCTCATCAGCGGCAAAGCCGGTTTCCAGGTGATGGGCGACTGGGCCAAGGGCGAGTTCACCAATGCCGGCCAGCTGCCCGGCCAGCACTACGGCTGCATCCCCGGCCTGCGCGCCGACACACCCTACCTGATGCAGGGCGACGTGTTCGTCTTCCCGCGCACCAGGAAGGCCGACGCGATCAAGGCCCAGCAACTGCTGGCCAATGTGGTCTCGCAGGCCGATTTGCAGGTCACTTTCAGCAAGCTCAAAGGCTCGATCCCGGTACGCCAGGATGCCGATGCGGCGCAGCTCGACCTGTGCGCGCAAAAGGGCATCGAGATCATCAAGGACCGCACGCGCCAGGCCGGCGTGACCGAGGTCTACCTGACACCAGACCAGAACGGCGCCATGCAGGACATCCTGACCGCCTACTGGAATATGGACATCAAGGTTGAAAAAGTCCAGCGCAGCATCGCCAACGCCCTCAAGTACTGACGCCATGCTCGCCCAACGCCTCCACACCCGCTTCGCTCCCCACTTCGCCCTGCTGCCGATGGCGCTGGTGGTGCTGGGCGCGTATATCGGCGGCGCGCTGTGGACCCTGCGCACGTCGTTTACAGCCTCGCGCACCTTCCCGTCAGATAACTTCATCGGCATGGCGCAGTATGTGCGCCTGTTCGACAACGAGCGCTGGCTGCTGTCGCTGCACAACCTCGCCATCTACGGCGTCGCCTTCATCATTGCCTGCATGGTGATCGGCTTCCTGCTGGCGGTCTTCATCGACCAGAACGTCAAGGGCGAAGGCCTGCTGCGCACCGTGTTCCTGTACCCATACGCGATGTCCTTCATCGCCACCGGCCTGGTATGGCAATGGTTGCTGGCGCCCGGTAGCGGGATCGAAGGCGCGGTGCGCCAGCTTGGTTTTGACGGCTTCTCGTTCGACTGGATCGTGCACCAGGACCTGGTGATCTATACCGTCGTCATCGCCACCGTGTGGCAGGCCTCGGGCCTGGTGATGGCGCTGATGCTGGCCGGCCTGCGCGGCATCGATCCCGAGATCTACAAGGCCGCGCGCCTGGACGGCATCCCGGCCTGGAGGGTTTATCTCCAGATTGTGCTGCCGATGCTAGGCCCGTCCGTCGCCACCGTGTTCCTGCTGCTGTCGACCGCAGTGGTAAAACTGTTCGACGCCGTGGTCGCGATGACCCAGGGCGGCCCCGGCATCGCCAGCGAAGTGCCGGCCAAGTTCATCATGGACCACCTGTTCCTGCGCTCGAATATCGGCCTCGCTTCGGCCGGAGCGGTGACGCTGCTGGTGCCGGTGCTGGCCCTGCTCGCGCCGTATGCCTATGCCCGCAGCCGGCGCGCGCGCCTGGCCGGAGGCCACGCATGAGCCACCATTCGCTGCAGGCGGTCGCGCAACCCGTGCCCATGCAATCCGCCCCGGCCGCGCGCCGCAAGCGCCTGTTGACGCCCGCGCGTCTCGGCATCTACGCCTTCCTGTTGAGCGCCGCGCTTTTCTTTTTGCTGCCGCTGTACGTCATGATCATCACCTCGTTCAAGCCGATGGACGAGATCCGCATGGGGAATGTGTTTGCCCTGCCCGCCAGCGCCACGCTCGAGCCGTGGCGCACGGCCTGGGGCGCGGTCAGCCAGGGCTTCTGGAATTCGGTGGCGATCGCCGTGCCCAGCACCGTGATCCCGATCCTGCTCGGCGCGATCAACGGCTATGCGCTGTCGTTCTGGCGTCCACGGGGCGCCAACCTGCTGTTCGGCGTGCTGCTGGCCGGCGCCTTCATCCCGGTGCAGGTCATGATCTATCCGCTGGTGTGGATGATGGCGCATGCCGGCGTGTTCGGCTCGCTGCCGGCGATCGTGGTGGTGCACGTCGTGTTCGGCATGCCGCTCATGACGCTGTTGTTCCGCAATTACTATGCCTCGGTGCCGCACGAACTGTTCCAGGCCGCGCGCATCGACGGCGGCGGCTTCTGGCGCATCTTCTTGCAGGTGATGCTGCCGATGTCGCTGCCGATCATCGTGGTCGCCGCCATCATGCAGGTCACCGGCGTCTGGAACGACTACATCCTGGGCCTGGTGTTCGCTGGCCGCGAGAACCTGCCGATGACGGTCCAGCTGAACAATGTGATCAACACCACCACCGGCACCCGCATGTACAACGTCAATATGGCCGCGACCATCCTGACCGCCGCGGTGCCGCTGGCGATCTACTTCATCTCCGGACGCTGGTTCGTGCGCGGCATCGCCGCCGGCGCCGTGAAAGGTTAACTCGGCATGTCCAACGTCCACTTGCGCAAACTGTGCATCACCCGCGGCAGCAACCAGATCATCCGCGATCTCGACCTGCAGATCGAGCCGGGCGAATTCCTGGTGCTGCTTGGCCCTTCGGGCTGCGGCAAGTCGACCCTGCTCCACAGCATCGCCGGCCTGATCGACCTGTCCGGCGGCGCGATCGAGATCGGCGGACGCGACATGAGCCATGCCGACCCGAGCGAACGCGGGATCGGCATGGTGTTCCAGTCGTATGCGCTGTACCCGACCATGACGGTCGAGAAGAACATGTCGTTCGGCCTGACAATCGCCGGCACGCCGAAGGCCGAAGTGACGCGCCGCGTGCGCAAGACGGCCGAGATGCTGCAGCTGGACGCCCTGCTCGACCGCAAGCCGTCCCAGCTCTCGGGCGGCCAGCGCCAGCGGGTCGCCATCGGCCGCGCGCTGGTGCGCGAGGCCGGCGTCTACCTGTTCGACGAACCGCTGTCGAACCTCGACGCCAAGCTGCGCGCCGAATTGCGCCGCGAACTGAAGATGCTGCACCAGACGCTCGGCTCGACCATGATCTACGTGACCCACGACCAGGCCGAGGCGATGACCCTCGCGACCCGCATCGTGGTGATGCAGGCCGGGCGCATCCAGCAGATCGGCACCCCGGCCGAGGTGTACGACACGCCCGCCAACCGCTTCGTGGCCGGCTTCCTCGGTTCACCGTCGATGAATTTCATCGATGGCGAGATCGATGCGGCCGGGCGTTTCGGCGCTGGTGCAGTGACACTGGCGCTGGCGGGCGGTACGCAGGCCGGCGCGGTGACGTTGGCCGCACGCCCGGAACACATCCACATCGACGACAACGGCCCCCTGCACGCCAGCGTCACCCTGGTCGAGCCGATGGGTAACCACCAGGTGGTGTGGCTCGACTGCGGCGGCCAGGCGCTGTCGTGCATCGAGCATGATGGACGGCCGCTCGCGACCGGCCAGGCGGTGCGCTTCGCCATCGACACCGGCCGTGTTTCGCTGTTCGATCCTGAAAACGGGGAGCGGCGATGAAGGGTGGATGCCATCCGCACGCGGATGCAGTATGCTTGGCGGTTGGTTTGATTAACGCATTGATCGGATAGGAATCGCGGTGGCGACAATCAAGGACGTAGCGCGGCTGGCGGGAGTAGGTCTCGGCACCGCCTCGCGCGTAGTGAGCGGCAAGGGCTCTGTATCGCCGGCCACGCTCGAACGCGTGCGCAAGGCGATCGACGAGCTGGGCTTCCGGCCCTCGCACGCGGCGCGCGCCCTGCTGTCCGGCACCAGTCGGATGGTCGGCGTCTACATTCCCGTCTTGTCCGGCACCTTCTACACCCCGATCCTTCAAATTATCGACACCGAACTGCGCGCCGCCGGCCTGCACATGGTGGTCGCCTTCGGCGTCGGCCTGGGCGACGCCCGCAACCAGGCGATCGAGGGCATCGAATTCCTGATCGAGCGCGGCTGCGACGGCCTGATCATGATGACCAGCGCCCTGCTCGACGAAGACATCGCGGCCCTGGGCTCCAAGCGGCGCCTGATCGTCGCGCTGAACCACGACTTCACCGACATCCCGGAGCAGTGCTTCACGGTCGACCATGCGCAAGGCGGGCGGGTGGCGGCGCGCACCCTACTCGAGCACGGCCACCGCGACATCGCCGTCATCGCCGGCCCGAATGCGCTGGTCGACAACGTGGCGCGGATCGACGGCTTCATGCACGAATTGAAGGACGGCGGCGTCGACACCGATACCGTGTGGCTGGTCGAGAGTGATTTCTCGCCGCTGGGCGGCTGGCATGCCGCCAAGGCGCTGGTCGAATCGAAACGGCCCTGCACCGCCCTGTTCTGCGCCAATGACGAAATGGCGGTCGGCGCCCTGTCGTACTTCCAGGAAGCCGGCATCAGCGTGCCGCGCGACCTGTCGGTGATCGGCTACGACGACACGCCGAGCGCCGAGTTTTCGGCGCCGCGCCTGACGTCGGTCCACATGCCATGGCGCGAGATGACGCAGAACGGCATCAACGCCCTGCTCAATCGCTGCTATGACCTGAAGCGCCCGGTCGCGCGCACCTTCCCGGTGGGCGTGACCATGCGCGCATCGCTGGCGAAGATTGGTGCCGCCAAGGCCAAGGGCAGCAGAAGCAGGAGCAAACGCGAATGAGGCCGGGAGTCGCTCCGGCGGGCCGTGCGCGGCCGTTTTTTTGGCATCAGACTGGAAAGCTTTCCAATCGTTTTGACAAGCTTTCCCAAAATTTTATTCAGAACACATCCATTACCTGAAGCGAGACCATGACCACTGCCACCCGACCCGAGCCTCACGCGCCGCAGCGCAGCGATTTCGCCCGTGACTTTTTGTGGGGCTGCGCCACCTCGTCCTACCAGATCGAAGGCGCCGGCCGTGAAGACGGCCGCGTGGAATCGATCTGGGACCGCTTTGCCGCCACTCCCGGCACGATCCGCGACGGCTCGAGCGGCATCGAAGCCTGCGACCACTATCACCGCTGGCCGGAAGACTTCGACATCGCGCGCGGCATGGGCCTGAACGCCTACCGCTTCTCGTTCGCCTGGCCGCGCATCTACACCGGCGTCAAGGGCCAGCCGAACCAGAAAGGCCTGGACTTCTATTCGCGCCTGGTCGACGGCATGCTCGAACGCGGCCTGCAGCCCTGGGCCACGCTGTACCACTGGGACCTGCCGCAGGCGCTGCAGGACGAAGGCGGCTGGGAAAACCGCGCCACCATCGACGCCTTCCTCGATTACACCGATGCCATGACCCGCACCCTGGGTGACCGTGTAAAACACTGGATCACCCACAATGAGCCATGGTGCACCTCGATCATCGGCAATTTCGAAGGCTGGCATGCGCCGGGCAAGACCGACCTCAAGGCCGCGCTGCAGGTGGCGCACAATGTGCTGGTCTCGCACGGCAAGGCAGTGCCGCTGATTCGCGCCAACGTGCCCGATGCGCAGGTGGGCCTGGCGGTCAGCCTGCACCCGCTGCGCGCGGCCAGCGACAGCCTTGACGACCAGGCGGCGATGGAGCGCCACGACGGCCTGCGCTACCGCTGGTTCCTGGATCCGCTGTTCGGCCGCGGCTACCCCGAAGCCACGCGCGAACGGTTCGGCGCCGCGGCGCCCGACGTCGCGCCGGGCGATATGGAAGCGATCGCGGTCAAGACCGACTTCATGGGCGTCAATTACTACTTCCCCGAAGTGGTCGCGCACGAAGCCGGCCACGCGCCGCTCGATGCCAGGGTGCTGCCGACCACCAGCGGCGAGATCACTGCGATGGGCTGGCCGGTGTCGCCCGAAGGCTTCACCGAACTGCTCACCCGCATCGAGAACGACTACCACCCGGGCCCGATGTACGTCACCGAGAACGGCTCGGCCTTCGAGGATACGGTCGGCCCGGACGGCGAGATCGATGACGAGCAGCGCCGCCATTACCTGGAGCGCCATCTGGCCGCGATGAAGGATGCGATCGACGCCGGCGCGCCGATCAAGGGCTATTTCGCCTGGAGCCTGCTCGACAACTTCGAGTGGGCCGAAGGTTACCAGCGCCGTTTCGGCCTGGTGCACATCGACTACGCCACCCAGCAACGCCGCCTGAAGAACAGCGGCAAATGGTACGGTTCCTTCCTGCGCCAGGAATGAGCCTTCACATCAACGAACAATAAAGCGAGACACCCATGACCTTCAAGCTTCGTCCTTCCACGCTGGCCCTTGCCATCACTCTTGCCCTGCCGGCCCTGTGCGGCGCGGCCACGCCTGTCGACACCAAGCTGGCCGATTGGCCGCGCGTGACCAGCGCCATCAAGAAGGACGACGCGATCGAGAAGCGGGTCAAGGAAATCGTGGGCAAGATGACCCTGGCCCAGAAGGTCGGCCAGATGACCCAGCCCGAGATCAAGACCGCCAAGCCCGAGGATGTCACCAAGTACTACCTTGGCTCGGTGCTCAACGGCGGCGGCAGCTGGCCGAACAATAACAAGGCGGCCGATGCCAAGGAGTGGCTGGCGCTGGCCCAGGCCTACCACGAGGCCTCGATGAAGACCGACATGGCGATCAAGGTGCCGGTGGTGTGGGGCACCGACGCGGTCCACGGTCACAATAACGTGCCGGGCGCCACCCTGTTCCCGCACAATATCGGCCTGGGTGCGGCGCGCAATCCGCAGTTGATGCGCGAGATCGGCGCCGCCACCGCCAAGGCGGTGCGCGCGACCGGCATCGCCTGGGTGTTCGGCCCTACGCTCGCCGTGGTGCGCGACGATCGCTGGGGTCGCACCTATGAAAGCTATGCCGAGCATCCTGAAGTGGTGCGCAGCTATGCCGGCGAGTACGTCAAGGGCATGCAGGGCGCGTTCAAGGATGATGCCAACACCATCGCCACCGCCAAGCACTTCATCGGCGACGGCGGCACCAAGAACGGCAAGGACCGCGGCGTGACCGAGGCCTCGCAAGCAGACCTGATCAAAATCCACGGCGCCGGCTACTTCCCGGCCCTGGAAGCGGGGGCCCAGACCGTGATGTCGTCGTTTAACAGCTGGACCGACACCGCCAGCGGCACTGAATATGGCAAGCTCCACGGCAGCAAGTACGCACTGACCGACATCCTCAAGGTCAAGATGGGCTTCGACGGCTTCGTCGTCACCGACTGGAACGGCATCGGCGAAGTGAAGGGCTGCCGCAATGACAGCTGCGCCCAGGCGATCAATGCCGGCAACGACATGATCATGGTGCCGGACGACTGGAAAGCCTTCATCGCCAACACCATCAAGCAGGTCGAAGCGGGCGAGATCCCGATGTCACGCATCGACGATGCGGTATCGCGCATCATCCGCGTCAAGCTGCGCGCCGGCCTGTTCGACAAGAGCCCGGCGCAGAATGCCCATGCCGGCAAGGACGACGCGATGCAGGCGCGCGCGTTGGCGCGCCGGGCGGTGCGCGAATCGCTGGTGCTGCTCAAGAACGAGGGCCCGGCCCTGCCCCTCAAGCGCGGCCAGAAGATCCTGGTAGTCGGCAAGAGCGCCGACGAGCTGTCGAACCAGAGCGGCGGCTGGTCGATCACCTGGCAGGGCACCGCCACCACCAATGCCGATTTTAAAAATGCCGACACCATCCTGACCGGCATCCGCGAAGCCGCCGGCAAGGACAATGTCACCTTCAGCCTGGACGCAAAAGGTGTCGATATCTCGAAGTTCGACGTCGTGATCGCCGTCATCGGCGAGCGTCCGTATGCCGAAGGCGACGGCGACATCCACCCGTCGGGCACCCTGCGCCACAGCAGCCGCTATCCGGAAGACCTGGCCGTGCTGCAGGCGGTCGGCGGCAAGGGCAAACCGGTGGTGACGGTGATGGTCACCGGCCGTCCGGTGTATGCCAACGACCTGCTCAATCTCTCAAACACCTTCATCTCGGCCTGGCTGCCAGGCTCCGAAGGCAAGGGCGTGTCGGACCTGTTGATCGAAGGCCAGCAACGCCACGACTTCCGCGGCGTGCTGCCGTTCTCGTGGCCGAAGTCGGCCTGCCAGATCAAGCTGAACGTGGGCGACAAGGACTACGCGCCGCTGTTCGCCTATGGCTACGGCCTGAAAGCCGGCACCCGTTCCAAGCTGGGCAAGCTCGATGAAACCATCCCGCAAGGCGGCTGCAGCGCAGGCAACACCTTCCCGGTGTTCAGCCAGGCCGACCGCACCAGCTATCCGCTGGCGATCCGTAGTGGTCAGCAGACCACCGTGCTCGGCGCCGACCTGAACGCCAACTTTAAGCTGCCGGGTATCACCGTCACCACCGCCCAGGTCAACACCCAGCAGGACGCCAAGCGCGGCGACTGGACCGGCCCGGCCACGTTGGAAGCACGCGGCAAGAATGCCATGGCCCTGCCAGCCGCGGCCAGCAAGGATGGCGCACTGCGCTTCGACACCATGGTCGCCACGGCGCCAGCCGGCAAGGTGACGCTGTCGATGCGCCAGGGCGCCACCAGCGTCGACCTGGATGCGACCGCCCTGTTCAAGCGCCTGGCAGGCGCCGGCGGCAAGCACACGGTATCGATTCCGCTGGCCTGCTTCCAGGCCAAGGGCCTCGACCTGGCCAAGGTCGATTCGCCGTTCGCCGTTACCAGCGATGCGGTCTTCTCGGCAGCGTTCGCGAATATCGAGATCGCTGGCGGCGCGGCGAAGGAAGCGGGCGCCGTGCAGTGCGGCGAACTGAAATGACGGCAGAACCGCGGCTGCTGGCCGACGTCGGTGGCACCAATGCGCGCTTCGCCCTGCAGTCGGACCCACATGGAGGGTTCGACGACATCGAGGTGCTGGCGGCAAGCGGCTACCCGACCCTGGGAGATGCAATGCGCGCCTACCTGGCCAACGCCCGCGGCCGTGGGCTGGCGGTCGATACCGTTCGCCATGCGGCGATCGCGATCGCCAACCCGGTCGAGGGCGACGAGATCAAGATGACCAATCACCATTGGAGCTTCTCGATCGAGTCCTTGCGCGTCGAACTGGGCCTGGCCACGCTGCTGATGGTAAACGACTTCGCCGCGCTGGCGATGTCGCTGCCGCACCTGACGCAGGACGGACGCCGGCAGATCGGCGGCGGCGTCGAGCTACCCAACCGGACCATCGGCCTGATCGGCCCCGGCACCGGGCTCGGTGTCTCGGGCGTGGTCCCGGCCGGCAAGCGCTGGATCGCGCTGTCGGGCGAAGGCGGCCATGTCAGCTTCGCACCGGTCACGCGCGACGAAGTGGCGATCCTGGAAGCGCTGTGGGGAGAATACGGCCACGTCTCGGCCGAGCGCCTGCTGTCGGGCCTGGGCATGGAACTGATCCACTGGGCCCGCACCGGCAAGCGCATCAAGGCGGCCGACATCACCAGCGCCGCGCTGGATGGCTCGTCGGGCGACTGCGAAGGGACGGTACGGGTGTTCTGCGCCATCCTGGGCAGCGTGGCCGGCAACGTCGCGCTGACCCTGGGCGCGACCGGCGGCATGTATATCGGCGGCGGCATCGTGCCGCGCCTGGGCGCCCTGTTCGAGCAGTCCGCGTTCCGCGCGCGCTTCGAGGACAAGGGGCGCCTGGGTGACTACCTGTCGCGCATCCCGACCTACCTGATCTCCGAACAATATCCCGCACTGCGCGGGGTATCAGCTATGCTGTCGGACCACGTCAATACTCTGCAATAACAACGGAGACTCCATGCAGAATCCAATCCAGAACCCCACCGTGGCCAGCGCCGCAGTCGAAGGGGAACACAACCAGCACACCGGTGCGCTGGTCATCGTCACCATCCTGTTCTTCATGTGGGGCCTGATCACGTCGTTGAACGACGTCCTGATCCCGCACCTGAAGTCGATCTACACCCTCACCTATATGCAGGCAATGCTGGTGCAGTTCTGCTTCTTCGGCGCCTATTTCATCGTCTCGCTGCCGGCCGGCGCCCTGATCCGCCGCCTCGGCTACCAGCATGGCGCCGTCACCGGCCTGCTGATCGCGGCCGCCGGCTGCGCCCTGTTCTACCCTGCCTCGAATGGCGGCTACGGCATGTTCCTGTTAGCCCTGTTCGTGCTGGCCAGCGGCATCACCATCCTGCAGGTGGCGGCCAATCCCTATGTCACCGCACTGGGACCGGCGCGCACCGCGGCCAGCCGCCTGACCCTGACCCAGGCGTTCAACTCGCTCGGCACCACGGTGGCGCCGGCACTGGGCGGCATCCTGATCCTGTCGACCGTGGTGCTCTCCGCCGACCAGCTGGCCCTGCTGCCGGCCGCCGAGCAGGCCGCGCACAAGGCCGCCGAAGCGGCTGCCGTGCAAGGCCCCTACCTGGGCCTGGCCGCGGCGCTGGCGCTGCTGGCGGTGCTGTTCGCGATGGCGCGCCTGCCGAAGATCGCTTTCGAGGACACCAGCTCGGCGACCATCGACGCCAAGGGCGGCGCGATGTCGTACCGCCACCTGGTGCTGGGCGCGCTGGGCATCTTCCTGTACGTCGGCGCTGAAGTCAGTATCGGCAGCTTCCTGATCAACTTCATCGGCGAGCCGCACATCGCGGGCCTGTCGCATGCCGATGCGGCGCGCTATGTCAGCATGTACTGGGGCGGTGCCCTGGTCGGCCGCTTCATCGGTTTTGCCGTGATGCGCTATGTGAGCCCGGGCAAATCACTGGCCGCCACCGCGGTTGGTTCCATGGCTCTGGTATTGACTGCGACCTTCACCGAAGGCAGCCTGGCGATGTGGGCGATTGTCGCCGTCGGCCTGTGCAACTCGATCATGTTCCCGACCATCTTCAGCATGGCGCTGCACGGCCTGGGCAAATTCACCGGCCAGGGCTCGGGCATCCTGTGCATGGCCATCGTCGGCGGCGCCGTGGTGCCGTTCGTGCAGGGCATCCTGGCCGACACCATCGGCCTGCAGATCTCGTTCCTGGTGCCGGCGGCCTGCTACCTGTTCATCATGTACTACGGCGTCAAGTACGCCAATCTGCACAAGCAGAAAGTCGCGGCCGAGTAATACAGGACGCCACATGAAAAAATGCCCGCGGATGTCGCGGGCATTTTTTTATCAACGGTTCAGGCGTTTTAGTAGTTGTGCCCTTACCATACGCGAGGCATTGTCGTCGAGCGGCGCCAGCAGGCCGCGTGCCGCCGGCGGGATATGGGCCGCGGTGTCGTCACCAGCCTCGAACACGTAGTGGCGGAACAGCTCGGCCCAGGCCGCGCGCTGGGCAGGCGGCAGGTCGCGCACCGTCATCAGGGCGTGCATCAGCGCGTTGTTGGGGGTGTCCATCCAGTCAGGCGACTGGCGCCACCAGTAATTGACCAGCACATTGAAGCTGTCCAACGCTTCCACGTGATGCCACCACATGCTGGGCACGAAGATCGCGTCACCCGGCTCCAGCTCGGCCACCTGGGCATGCTCCAGCGCCTCGGCGAAGCGTGGAAAGCGCGCCAAATCCGGCTTGGCGAAATCCACCAGGCTGATGGGCTGACCAGCCGGCGTCAGGTCGATCGGGCCGACATACAGATTGTGCTGCTGGCCCGGCGGGAACAAGGTAAACCGGCGATGGCCGGCCGCGATGCAGGCCAGATTGTCGGGCAAGTCGTAATGGGCCGAGATGCGCGTGCGGTTGCCGATCCAGATGCTGGCCAGCGGGTCGCGCGCGCCCAGGTCGACGTCGTTCTCTGCGCGAAAGCCCGGCAGCGCGCCGTCGATCGTGGTCGAGCCGACGTAGAGCGCAGGCGGCCGTGGCGTGGCCAGCTGCGTTTCGAGTTCATCCAGCACGGCATCGAGCCGCACCCGCATCGGCTGGAAATTGAAGCCGTCCAGCGCCTCGTTGTAGAAGAAACGGCCATCGATCTCGGGCGCGCCGAGCATCGCGTTGACGGTGGCGTCGACGTACCAGCGGCGCAGGTAATCGATGGCCGCCTGCGGAGAATTGCGGGCGGCGGCCACCATCGGCCAGTTGGCCACCAGGCCGCGCAGCAGCAGCGGCTCGGTGGATGCGAGAATGTCGGGACCAAGATCGGCGGGCCGCAGCCCGGCGATCTCGCGCATGGGTTTAGCGGCTGGCGCCATCGCGCGCGTTCCGGCGATTCTTGCGGTCGATCAGGGCGCGGAAGTGTGACAGCGAAGCCAGCGCGAAATACATTGGCGCCAGGTAGCCGGCCGCATGCAGTTCGGCGATCGCGGCGCCGCCCAGCGCGCCAAGGCGCTCTTCGTGGATGGTGAAGAAGCCGCCCAAGCGGTTACGGTCGCCGTTCTCGAATTCGATGTCGAGCACGAAGGCATCGAGCAGCTCGTGGCGCTTGAGCGCCTCGAGGAAGCCGACGTTGGCCTGCACGCCGTTGTGGATGTTCGACAGCGCGTCACTCATCTTCTCGAGGAATTCGGTATTGCCGCCATGCGGCTTGAACACCGGCTCGCCTTCAAGCTGGCTGACGCGCGGGTGGTCGAGGTCGACCTGGATCATCAGCTCGTCGCCGTTGCGGCCGATGTAGAACGGCTGGCGCTCGTGCAGCCAGGGCACCAGCGGCGCGTCCCAGCGGCCGTCCTCGAGGAACAGGTTCTCGTCTTCCTTGAAGCCGAGCAGCGCGATCGCCTCGTAGTTGGCGCCGTCCTCGAGCTGGCGGAAGATGATCGGGTAATGGGCCTGCAGCGAGCGGAATTCGTCGGCGAAGGTCGGCACCCAGGCCACTTCGCTGCCCAGGCCGGGGCGGTGGCCGGTGACGATGCGAAGGTCTTTGTGCTCGATATTGTTCAACAGGGCGATGTTGGGCATGGAATGTCTCGTTTGGCTTTTATGGGATTCAATAACGACAACGGCGGGCCGGCTGCTGCCGACCCGCCGTCAATACCGCTATCCGGGGAGTCTACTCCCGAACGGCGGCACAGGCAAAGCCCCGATCAGAACTTGTAGCGTGCGGCCACCATATAGCGTGGGCCCGACTGCACCGCGAACAGCACCTGGTTCTTGGTGCGGCCGTGGATGCGCTGGATCTCGTCGGTCAGGTTGATGCCCTCGAACGACAGGCTCAGGTTCTCGTTGACGTTGTAGCCGATGCTCAGGTCCAGCTGGCCGTATTTCTCGACGTAGTTCGGGTTCGGGCCCTGGCCGTCGAAGGTCGACGACAGGAACTCGTCGCGCCAGTTGTAGGCCGCGCGCACATTCCACTTGTCGTTCTCGAAGATACCCACCAGGTTGGCCGAGTCGCCCAGGCCGACCAGCGCGAACTGCTCGCCGAAGCTGTTGTTGTCGTACTTCAGGCCCGAGTTGACGTAGGTGTAGTTGGCCTGGAAGCCGAAGCCGCTGTTGCCGAACATGTGCTGGAGATTGAATTCCAGGCCGCGGATGCGCGCTTTCTTCTGGTTCGAGTACGAGGTGATGCGGAAGTCCGCGATCGGATCGGTGCCGATGGCCGTGATGGTGCCGGTGGCGTCGCCCGCGGCATTGTTCGGACCCGCGACCACGCCCGGCTGGCCGTTGAAGTTGCGGAAGATGTAGTTGCGGATGCAGGTGGTGTCCGCCACCACGCAGCCATTGGCCAGCGCCGCGTTCCAGTAGGCGCCGCCCACCGGGGTGCGCACGCCGAACGGCTGGGCGATGATCTGCGACTGGCCGGCGTAGTTGTCCAGGTGCTTGCGGAAGTGGTTGATCGAGAAGAAGCTCTGGCGGGCGTAGTACCACTCGAGCGCCAGGTCGATGTTCTTCGACTTGACCGGCTCCAGTGCCGGATTACCCTGCGAACCGGTGCCGCCTTCGACGCGCGCCAGCGTGTCGAGCACCTGGCCGCCAGCGATCTGGTCGTAGCGCGGACGGCCAATGGTTTCGCCGTAGCTGAAGCGGCCCTTGATATCGGGACGGAAGGCGATGTCGACGTCGAGGCTTGGCAGCACGTGGTTATAGCTGCCGTCGAGCGTGGTGAAGCCCGAGTCGCCGAACACCACCGGCAACTCGTTCTGCGAGACCCAGCTGATCGCGGTCGGTACCTGCACCAGCGCGCTCGACCTGACGTCGGTCTTCTCGTAACGCACGCCGAACGCGGTATTGATCGGCCAGCGGGTATCCCACTCGGTGTTGAACTGCAGGTACAGGCTCTTCGACTTTTCCTCGGTACGACGGTCGGTGTCGTAGGTGGTCTTCGGCAGGTACAGCTGCGGCAGGCCCGAAGCCTGGGCCACGATGTCGCGGATCTGGCCGAAGTTGAAGGTGTGGAAGCGGTTGAACAGGTTCGGGTTGTCGCTGCCGTCGATCTGGTCGAAGTATTTGGAGAGGCTATCGGGCGTGAACAGGCTGGCCGGGTAATCCGAGGCCTGGGTCGCGCCGCCCCAGGTGTCGCGCTGCTGGACCGAGAAGGCCGAGCGGTATTTCACCTTGGTGGCGCCGACGCCGAACTTGAATTCGGACGCTTCCATCACCTTCCAGCTGCCGTGGGTCTGCAGCTGGTCGACTTCGGTCTTCATGTAGCCGTTCTCGAACACCGAGCCGGTGACTTGCTGCGGCGAGCGCAGGAAGTCGGCGCCTTCGATGGTCAACACCGGGAAGTCCTGCGAGAAGTCGGCGGTGGTGTTGCCGCGGCTGAAGCTGGCGGTGCCGATCACATTGCTCGAACCCCATGGGCTGTCCGGGGTCGATTCGGCCGACGAGCTGTGGGCGTCGAGCTCGAGGCGCAGGGCCGAGTTGACGCGCCACGCAGCGTTGAAGCCGAGCGACTTGTTCTCGCTCTTGGTGGCGAAGTCGGAAGCGCCCATGGCGATATCGTTGGCGCCGAGCGGGATGATTTCGGTGTAGGTCAGTGGCGACGCGAACGGGCCGTCAGTCCAGCTGCTCGACGACGGGCCGAAGTTGAACCACGCCGACATATCGTTGCGGCGGGTGTGGATGCGGTTTTCCGAATAGGTGTAGTCGAGGGTGGTGGTCAGGTCCTTGTTCGGCGCAAACTGGAACACCACCTGGCCGTTGGTGCGCTCGCGCTGCACGCCGGAGAGGTTGTAGTTCAGATTCTGCGGCACCTGGTACAGGTCGTTCGGACCCGGACGGTTGATGATGCCCGGGGTCGCGCCCGACGCATCCGGTTGCGGGATCGTGCCCCACTGGGTGTCGCTGCCGCGGAACGGACCTTTCCAGCCGTTCGGTACCGAGGCGCGGTTGTAGCCCAGGTTACGTTCCTGGTAGCTGGCCGAGAGGCCGATGCCGAAGCGGCCGTCGGCCGAGGTGTTGGAATAGATGCCCGAGACTTCCGGGGTGACCTTGTTGCCGCTCTGGAGGCCGTCCGGCAGGTTGGTGGCCGAGGTGTCGTGCACGCCCTTGACGCCGATGCTGGCCTGCAGGCCGGGACGCGACAGCGGACGCGCGGTGATCACGTTGATGGTGGCGCCGACGCCGCCGGTCGGGGTCTCGGCGCGGCTCGATTTATAGACTTGCAGCTGCGAGACCGCTTCCGAGGCGATGTTGGCGAAGTCGAAGGCGCGGCCATTACGGTCGCCCAGGTTCGAAACCGGCATCTGGCGGCCATTGAGCAGCACCAGGTTGAAGTCGGGGCCCACGCCGCGCACGGTGATCTTCGAGCCTTCGCCGATTTCGCGGTCGATCGACACGCCCGAGATACGCTGCAGCGATTCGGCCAGGTTGGTGTCGGGGAATTTGCCGATGTCTTCGGCGACGATGCCGTCGACGAAGCCCTGCGCATTGCGCTTGAGGTTCAGCGACGATTCGAGACTGGCGCGAATGCCGGTCACGACCACGGTCTGGGCGCCCGGCTGTGCCGGGCCGGTGATCGACGCGGTCGGGTTGCTCGCTGCGTCGGTCGCCTGGGTCGGCGCGCTCGTCGCGGTGTCGGCCGGCGGGGTCGCCTGCTCCTGCGCGAATGCCGGGATGAACGCCGAGCATGCGCTGGCAACTGCCAGACTGATCAAGGTCTGTTTAGCCTTTGGGTAGTACATGTCTTCTCCTGTCTTTTTATAAATATGACCGTCGCCTGGCAACGGTGTCTCCGCCATCCGGACGCGTCGCCCTGAAGCGCCGCCTTTCCGTTGCTGCCTGCTACCTCTTTTGCCCTGCCACCTCCGGACCGGGCCACCGCGCGGCGCGGCGCCAAGCGACGAAGCGAAGCCGGCCGGCTGGTGCCGGCGGCCTCGCTGCGTGGATCGCCTGGTGCGCGTCGCGCTGATTCATTTGTCCTCGGCTCCTTGGCTGACAGTGCCATTCGGGGTTCGAAGCTGACTTGTTTGGGCCATGGAAACGTTTCCATGTATTGGTCTGAATATTAGGGTTACGAAAAAAAATTGTCAACGGAATATTCCATAACGTCATGAGGGTATGTGACGTAGTTTTGCAACACTTTGGTGCAACGCCAAGGTGAGATACGGTGATCGATGCGCACCGCACTCTGTCGTTTCCCTCGTTGACAGCTGTTTTTGCGCGGTGCTATAGTCGGCTTGCCGTTATGGTAACGTTTCCAAATTGGAGCACGGATGCACCACTTTCTTGCCCGCCTCGCGGGTCGTGTCTTCTCCCCGGCCGCTTCTCTTGCGGTCGGCCTCACCTTTGTCATGACTACCGCGCATGGAGCGGCGAATGCGGCGGATACGGCTTTCGCCTGGCCTGGCGGCGCGCGCGCCGCGGTCAGCCTGGCCTACGACGATGCCCTCGATTCCCAGCTCGACAACGCCATCCCCGCCCTCGACCGTCACGGCCTCAAGGGCACCTTCTATCTGAAGCTGTCCAGTCCCGTGGTCGACGCGCGCATGGCCGACTGGCGCGCCGTCGCCAGTCACGGCCATGAGCTGGGCAACCACAGCCTGTTCCACCAGTGTTCGGGCGCGGGCCCGGACCGCAGCTGGGTCGCGCCGCACCAGGACCTCGACAGCACCAGCCGCGAACAGATGCGCGACCAGGTCCTGCTGGCCAACACGATGCTGACGGCAATCGACGGCCAGCGCGAGCGCACCTATACCGCCCCCTGCTTCGACGTCAAGGCGCTCGGCGGCGACTACCTGCCGCCGCTGCATGCGAGCTTCGTGGCGATCAAGGCCGGCCCCGGGCCGGGCGTGCCGGTCTCGATGAAGACACTCGATCCCTATCGCGTGCCCGCTGTGGCGCCGGTCGGCAGCAGCGGCGCGGAGCTGATCGCACTGGTCAAGCAGGCGGCGCGGCAGGGCACCATGATCGCCTTCACCTTCCATGGCATCGGCGGCGATCACCTGAGCGTATCGACGCAGGCGCATGAGGAACTGGTCCGCTTCCTCGCCGCGCATCGCAATCAGTACTGGACCGACACTTTCCTCAACATCATGAAGCACGTCAGGCGCGAGCAGGCCGCCGCGCAATAACGGCTCACTTAGGAGACGCATGAAAACCTTGAGCACACTGGCCGCGCTGCTCGCGCTGGCCGTCAGCGCCGGCTGCGCGACGCAACCGACCGCCACCACCGCTGCCCCATCCGGCTGGACCCTCGCATGGAGCGACGAATTCAATGGCGCGGCGCTGGATCGCACGACCTGGATGACCGAGACCGGCGGCCATGGCTGGGGCAATAACGAGATGCAGTTCTATACCGCGCGTCCGGAAAACGTGCGCCTGGAAGGCGGCCACCTGGTGCTCGAGGCGCGCAAGGAAGCCTACGAAGGCAAGGACTACACCTCGGCGCGGCTCAAGACGGCCGGGCTCAAGGAAACGCAGTATGGCCGCGTCGAGGCCCGCATCAAGGTGCCGAAGGGCCAGGGTATCTGGCCCGCGTTCTGGATGCTGGGCGCGAATATCGGGCAGGTCGGCTGGCCGAAGAGCGGCGAGATCGACATCATGGAGATCATCGGCAAGGAGCCGGGCAACTCCTACGGCACGCTGCACGGGCCGGGTTATTCGGGTGAGCATGCATTCAGCAAGGCGATCGCCCTCGAAGGCGCGGAGTATGGCGACGACTTCCACGTGTTCGCCGTCGAATGGGAACCGAAACAGATCCGCTGGTACCGCGACGGCGTGCACTTCCATACCGCCACGCCCGAAACCGTGAAGGGCGAATGGGTGTTCGAGCAGCCTTTCTTCGTGCTGCTCAACCTGGCGGTGGGCGGCTACTGGCCCGGCTACCCGGACGCCACGACCCCGTTCCCGCGCCAGATGCTGGTCGATTACGTGCGCGTGTACCGCAAGTCGACGCCTTGATGTACTGACATGCCGGCGGCCATGATCGTGGCCGTCTCCTGCAAACAATCTCCATCGGTGCGAGAATACGGCCAGGCACGCAACCCTGATACAGGGTGCATGCCAGGACCGATTCTTCAAACTCCCGATCTTCTTCCCACAGCGAGCACGGAACCGAGCGGCCACGCCTCTTGGCGCGCCAGCGTTGTCGCCGCTGCATGTTGGAGCGTCACCAGGAAAGCACCAATGACCGCATTATTTACGCCGTTTACCCTCAAATCCCTCACCCTGCGCAACCGCATCGCGGTGCCGCCGATGTGCCAGTACAGCGCTGTCGACGGCGTCACCAATGACTGGCACCGCGCCCACTACACCTCGATCGCGCGCGGCGGCGCCGGCCTGGTGATCGTCGAAGCCACCGCCGTCACGCCGGAAGGCCGCATCACCCCGGGCTGCACCGGCCTGTGGAACGATGAACAAGTAGAAGGCATGGCCGCCATCGCCGCCAGCATCAAGGCCGCCGGCGCGGTGGCCGGCATCCAGATCGGCCACGCGGGTCGCAAGGCCAGCGCCAACCGTCCGTGGGATGGCAATGCCCACATCCCGAACGAGGCGGCCGACGGCTGGCAGACCATCGCCCCGTCCGCCCTCGCCTTCGGTGGCGACCTGTCGAAAGTGCCGCGGGAGATGACGCTCGACGATATCGCGCGCGTGCGCCAGGGCTTCGTCGACGCCGCTCGGCGCGCGCTGGACGCCGGCTTCGAATGGCTCGAACTGCACTTCGCCCACGGCTACCTGGCCCAGTCCTTCCTGTCGCCGCACTCGAACCATCGCGACGACCAATACGGCGGCGACCTCGATGGCCGCGGGCGCTTCCTGCTCGAGACCCTGGCTGCAGTGCGCGCGGTATGGCCGGAACACCTGCCGCTGACGGCGCGCATGGGCGTGATCGAATTCGATGGCCGTGACGAGGAAACGCTGGCCGAATCGATCGAACTGACCCGCCGCATGCGCGCCGCCGGCCTCGACATGCTGAACGTGAGCGTCAACTTCACTGTCCCCGACGTCAATATTCCGTGGGGCCCGGGCTTCCTGGCGCCGATCGCCGAGCGCGTGCGCAACGAGGCCGGGCTGCCGGTGGCGTCGTCGTGGAATATCGGCGATCCGCAGGTGGCCAACCGCGCGGTGGCCGAAGACAAGATGGACCTGGTGATGATCGGCCGCGAACACCTGGCCGATCCGCACTACACCTTCCGCGCCGCCAAGGAACTGGGCGTGGAAAACCCGTTCGCCATCCTGCCGCCGCAGTACGGCTGGTGGCTGGAACGCTACCGGTAAGCCAGCCGCTGCCCGTCGGCCAACGGCGTCAGCCGCAAGGCGGTGCCGTGGCGCGCCAGGTCGTGTCCCAGCACCAGCCGCAGGTCGGCCGGCGCGCAATCCTCGACTTCCTGCAACCGGGCGCTGCCGAGGCGCTCGGCCAGGCGCCGCGCCGCGTCGACATACGCCGCCTCGTACTCGATGCGGGTGTGGCGCACCGCGAAGCCCGGCGCGTTCGACAGGCGCGTCACCTGCACGCCGGGATCGCTCACCTGGCGCGACAGCACGCGCGCCATGCCGGTCACGCCATTGCCGTTGCGGATCTCGAGGCGCGCCAGCGCAACGGGGATGACAGCTGCTGTCTCGGGCTGCGCGCCGGTGCGCCGTAATTCCATCATGCCGTCCGCGCCAACGTGGACATAGGCCCGGGCCCAGTCCGGGTGCGCTCGCGGCGCCGGGCTGGAGACGGCCTGGCCGAGGGCAGCGACCTCGGTCTTGCCGCCGCTGACCGCAGCCAGGTCGGCGCGCAGATCATGCTGGCGCAGCGCCGCGGCCTGGCGGTGCATCTGGGCGGCGCGCTCCTCTTCTCCCAATGCCCCCAGGGCGTCGCCCAGCAACTGCCAGCCGCGCGGATTGAGCGGATCGAGCAGGCAGGCACGTTCCAGCGCGGCGCGCGCCTGCCCATGGTCGCCGCCCAGCAGGTAAGCCTGCCCCAGGTTGGCGAACAGATAAGCCTTGCCAGGCCCCGCGTCCAGGCCGAGCGTCGCCGTCAGCTCGCGCCAGATGGCGATCGCCGGGGCCAGCTCGCGTTCCTCGGCATGCAGGGTTGCCAGGCCATTGCGCGCGCCGGGGTGAACGCTGTCCAAGCGTAATGCGGCCTGGTAGGCGGTGCGCGCCTGGTCCGGGCGTTGCGCCAGGTGGTGCGCGCGGCCATCACGATAGGCTTGCTCGGCCCGGGCGCCGGTATCAATGGCGGAGTGCCAGCCGAACGGCGAGCAGGCCACCAGGCCGGCGCACAGCAGCGCCACGCGGCTCATCTTGAAGCTGAAGTTCATGGGTCGGACTCCTTGCGGTTCAGCGTGCGAAGGGCATGGCGCCCAGGGTGCGCGAGATCTGGATCGCGGCCGGTCCGAGCAGGACCATCAACAAGGTCGGGAAGATGCAGAAGATCAGCGGGAACAGCAGCTTGAGGCCGATCTTGGCGGCGGTCTCCTCGGCCATCACCTGGCGCTTGTGGCGCAGGTTATCGGCATGCACGCGCAGCGAGTCGCCGACACTGGTGCCGAAGCGCTCGGACTGGATCAGCATCGCCACCAGGGTGTCGACGTCGTCCACGCCCGAGCGCAGCGCGAAGTTGCGCAGCGCCTTCTCCTTGCTGAAGCCAGCGCGCATCTCCATCAGCACCAGTTGCAGTTCCTGCGCCAGCACCACGCTCTTGATATGGATTTCCGAGGCCACCTTCACCAGCGCCCGCTCCAGGCTCAGGCCTGCCTCGACGCACACGGTCAGCAGGTCGAGCGCATCGGGAACAGTCTCGAAGATCTCGCGCTGGCGGCGCTTGATCAGGCGCGCGAGCAGCGCGTTCGGCGCGTAGTAGCCGAACGCGGCGCCCAGCAGCAGCACACCCAGCACCTTGCCGCCAGTGAGTTCGCGCCCGTACAACATCAGCAGCGGCGCGCACAGCGCCGGCACCAGCAACGCCAGTGCGGTCTTGGACGCGAAATACAGGGTCGGCGCCGACGGGTGGCGCCAGCCGGCGTTCATGAAGCGGGTGCGCAGCGTCGATTTTTCCCAGCCCTCTTCGGGAATCGACAGCCGGGTGAGCGGACGGGCGACGCTGGCCACGCGCTCGATCCAGCGCACCCTGGGTTCATGCGGTTCGCCCTGGCCCAGGAAGCGGCGCAGGCGTTCGCGCAGGGCCAGCGGCGCGAATAGCGCCAATGCGGCCCAGCCCAGCAGGCAGACGACGACGAAGACGATCAGCAGGAAAACCAGTTGGGAAGAAGTCATGGCGGCCTCACACGCGGATGCGGATGGTCTTGCGCAGCCAGATCACGCCGAACACGATCATGCCCAGGCCGTACCACAGCAGGCGCACGCCGGACGGATCGGTCCACAGCATGCTGACGTAGGCCGGGCTGCTGAGCAGCATCACGCCCATCACGCCGAACGGCAGCGCGCCCAGGATCCAGGCCGACATGCGGCCCTCGGCCGACAGCACGCGCACATGCGCCACCAGCTTCAGGCGGGCGCGGATGATCTGGCTGATGTTACCCAGGATCTCGGCCAGATTGCCGCCCGATTCGCGCTGGATCAGCACCGCGATGATCAGGTAGCGCAGATCGGTCAGCGGGATGCGCTGGGCCAGGCCGTGCAGGGCCTCGTTCATCGGCACCCCGTAGTTGATTTCCTCGCGCGCGATGCGGAACTCGCCGGCCAGCGGCTCGGGCAGCTCGTTGCCGACGATCTGCAGCACATTGGTGAACGAGTGGCCGGCGCGCAGTGCGCGTGCGATGAAGTCGGCCGCCTCGGGCAACTGGTGTTCGATGCGCACCAGGCGCCGCATGCGCATCCGCAGCACCAGCCACCAGGGCAGGCCCAGGCCGCCGACCGCGGCCAGCAGGCGCGCAGGCAGCGGCACCGCGAGCGCGCTGACGGCGCCTGAGGTGAGCACCAGCGCCGCCACCAGGCAGGCCAGCGAGCCGGCCAGGAACTGGCCAACCGACCAGCTGGCGCCGGCCTGCACCAGCAGCGCGTCGATGCGCTGCGCCAGCGTGAAGCCGTGCAGCAGGCGATCGAGCGCCGGAAAGCGGCTGTAGCGGCGCTGCTTGAGGATCGAGATCCGCTCGCCGCTGCGCCCCTGCAGCCCGCCGGACATGATCTGCAGGCGGCGCGCGATGCGGCGCGCGGCCGCGCCGTGGGTGCTCATCCACCACAGGTAGAAGCCTTCGACCGCCAGGATCACGGCCGCGAATACCAGCACCACGAAACCATAGAACAAGCCGTCCATGGGCGCCCCTTTCAATCAAATAGTCGGTCGGGATCGAACGAATCGTCCGACACCGGCACCCCGAACAGCTTGAGGCGGTCGGCGAAGCGCGGCCGCACGCCGGTGGCGCTGAACTGGCCCAGCACCTTGCCGTCGACGTCGACCCCGCGCTGCTCGAAGCGAAAGATCTCTTGCATCGAGATGATCTCGCCCTCCATGCCGGTGATTTCCTGCAGGCTGACCAGCTTGCGGGTGCCGTCGGTCAGGCGCGAAACCTGCACCACCACCGTCACCGCCGACACGATCTGCTGGCGGATCGCGCGCGGCGTCAGGTTCACCGCCGCCATGCTGACCATGTTCTCCAGCCGCGACAGAGCGTCGCGCGGGGTGTTCGAGTGGATCGTCGCCAGCGAGCCCTCGTGGCCGGTGTTCATCGCCTGCAGCATGTCGAGCGCTTCCGGCCCGCGCACCTCGCCCAGGATGATGCGGTCGGGCCGCATGCGCAGCGCATTGCGCACCAGCGCGCGCTGCGGCACCTCGCCCTTGCCCTCGATGTTCGGCGGACGGGTTTCCAGGCGCACCACGTGTGGCTGGCGCAGCTGGAGCTCGGCCGCGTCCTCGATCGTCACCACCCGCTCATTGGCCGGGATGAAGCCGGATATCAGGTTGAGCAGGGTGGTCTTGCCGCTGCCGGTGCCGCCCGAGATCAGGATGTTGACCTTGGCCGTGCCCAGGCTTTCCAGCACCCGGATCATGGGCGCGGTCATGCTTTTATAGTCGAGCAGGTTCTGCACCGTCAGCGGGCTGCCGCCGAAGCGGCGAATCGACAGGATCGGGCCATCGACCGCCAGCGGCGGGATGATCGCGTTCACGCGCGAGCCGTCCGGCAGGCGGGCATCGACCATCGGGCTCGACTCGTCCACCCGGCGGCCCACGCGCGAGACGATCTTTTCGATGATCTTCATCAGGTGGGCGTTGTCGTGGAAGGTGATCTCGGTCAGTTCCAGCCGGCCACGCCGTTCGACGTACACCTTGCTGGCGGTGTTGACCAGGATGTCCGAAATCGACGGGTCGGCCAGCAGCGGCTCGAGCGGGCCGAAGCCGAGCATCTCGTGCTGGATGTCGAGCACCAGGTGGTGCCGCTCGTGCTGGTTGAGCACGATACGCTCGTCCTCGATGATGCGCTGGACCAGCAGCGCCAGCTCGTGCTTGAACTGCTCGGAGGTCAGGCGCTTGAGACGCTCCAGGTCGATCCGGTCGAGGATCATCTGGTGCATCAGCTTCTTGAGTTCCTGGTAGGCCTGATTCGGCGCATCCTGCAGCTCGATGCCGGTGCTCGGTTCCTGGCCGCCGAGGGCGAGTCGTTCGCGAAGGGACATGGACGTCTCCGGCGTGGGTTGGCTTAATAATCTGCGTCCTGGCGCCCGAACAGGCGATCGAGCAGGCCGCGGCTTTCCTGGATCCGGTGCGCGGTCACCAGCTCGACCATCTCGGCCAGGCTGCGCGCGGCCGCGCTCGCGCGCGACAGCTGCAGCACCGGTACGCCCTGGTTCACCGAATCGGTCACCGCAACGTAATCGTTGGGGAAGGTGTGCACCACCTCGCAGCCGAGCGCCGCGTGCAGGTCTTGCAGGCGCAGCTTGCCGCCCTTCTCGTAGCGGTTGACGATCAGGCGGATGTTGTCGAGCACATAGCCCAGCGAGCGGAAGATATCGAGCAGCCGGCGGGCGTCGCGGATGTCGGGCAGCGCCAGCTGCAGCACCGGATAGATGGTGTCGGTGACGTCCAGCGCGCGCAGCGAGACGGCGTCGATCTGGCGCCCGACGTCGAGCAGCACGTAGTCGTAGTTCTGGCGCGCCACGCGCAGGATGGTATCGATGTGTTCGGGCTTGGCTTCTTTCGCATGGCCCGGGTCGTCGGCCGCGGCCAGCACGCCGAACCCGGGCGTGACGTGCACCAGGCACGATTCAAGGAAAGGCCCGTCCACCCGCGCGATCTGGGCGCACACGTCGGACATCGTCATGGCCGGCTTCTGGTCCGACACATACAGGGCGGCGTCGCCGAACTGGCCGTGCAGGTCGATTAATAACACCTTCTTGCTCGCCAGCGTGGCCAGCGCATAGCCGAAATTGGCCGAGATGAAGGTGGCGCCGCTGCCGCCCTTGCAGGCGATGAAGGCCAGCACCTTGCCTTCGCGCAGGTTCGATACGCCGGCGGCGGTGGCGATCCGGTCCATCGCCTCGTGGAAAGCGCGGTGCACCAGGGGCATCTGCAGCAGCTCGCGCACGCCGGCGCGCATCGCGGCGATCAGCAGGTCGGGCTGGTGCTGGTTAGTCAGCAGCATCAGCTGCGAGCCGGGGTACTGGCGGCCCAGGCGCTCGAGCAGGCTCGCTTCCGCCGGTTCCATGCCGCTGGCGTCGACGATCACCAGTTGCGGCGCATCGGGCTCGGGACGGTCGAGCGCCTCGCGCAGGCTGGCGCGGGTGGCGGCCAGGTGCAGCGGCGGCAGCCGCGCCGCGCCCTGCGAGGCCAGTTCCGCGTACAGGTGGCTGTCGCGGCTGATCAGGAGCGCTCTCATGGCAGCCCCCGGCAGTGGAGTCGCGTGGCGGCTGGGCGGGCGTCCATCACTGGTCCACCATCGCCGCCGGCTGGCCTTCGGGCCGGGCGAACGAGCGCTGGTAATTGTCGATGGCGGCGCGCGCGGCGCGCCCATCGAGGCCCAGGGCCGGATTGCGGTTGGCGCCGGCGGCCGGATCAAGCGTCTGGGCCGCCAGGTTGCTGCTGGTGGCGACGCCGAACTGGGCGTCCCAGCCGGGGGTGGTCGAGACGCAGCCCGCCGCGCCGCAGGCGAGCAGCGCCAGCACCGCCCATCGTGTGAATGTGGATCGCATCGGTTTCCCCTAGTTGAGTTCAAAGCTCCCGGATACCGCACTGGCGGTCTGCGCCGCTGCGGGTGGTGGCGCCGCCGGCGCAGTTGGCGTGGCGGGACGTTCTCCTTCCAGCTGCCCGCCCAGCAACAGGCCGGCGCGCGACGGCGCCACGTGGCCGTCGGTGGGCAGCACGTGGCTGCCGCCCGCCAGCGGCTTGACCAGGCGCGCCGTGATCACGAACACCAGCTCGGTGCGGTCCTGCTGGTAGTCGGTGCTGCGAAACAGCGCACCGAGCACCGGCACGTCGCCCAGGCCCGGCAAGCCTTTCATGTTGGCGACCAGGTTGTTGCGCACCAGCCCTCCGATCGCGAAGCTCTGGCCGTCGTACAGCTGCACCGTGGTGCTGGCGCGACGCGTGGTCACCAGCGGCATGATGGCGGTGCCGTTGATGCCGGCGGCGCTGATGCCGATCCCTTCGCGCGACAGCTCGGATACCTCGGGCGCGACCTTCAAGTTGATGCGCCCGCCCGCCAGCACGGTCGGGGTAAAGCGCACGCCTACCCCGAATTCCTTTTCTTCCAGCGTGACGCGGTCATCGTCCTGCGACACCGGGATGTAGAACTTGCCGCCGGCCAGGAACGAGCCTTCCTGGCCGCTGATCGCCAGCACATTCGGCTCGGCCAGGATGCGCACCAGGCCATCGAGCTTGTCAGCCTCGATGCCGAAGCGATTGCCGTTGGTCTTGATGCCCGACAGGCCGCCGCGCGCCAGGCCGCTCAGGAAGTCGGTGGCCAGGGTCGTGGTCCAGCTGCCGGATCCGAATGAAAAGCGGGTGCCGGTCTCGAGCCGCTCGAGCAGGGTGCGCGAGACCTCGGCTACCTTGACCTCCAGTTGCACCTGCTGCGGCGCGCTCACTGCCAGCAGGTTGATCACCCGCGCGCCCGCATTGCCGCCGCCGCCACCGGCGCCGCCGCCCTTGCTGACCACGATCACGCCGTCGGTGTCATTTTCCTTGTCGGCCGCCGGCAACTGGCGCAAGGGCCGCCGCACATAGGCGCCGGCCAGTTCCACCGCGCGTTGCACGGCGGCGGCGTCGCTGACGGTGCCGGTCAGGATCAGGCTGTCGTTGGCCGCCATCACCTTGATGTCCTTCTCGTCGGGCATCGCCGCCGCCAGGGTTGCCTCCAGCCCGCCCGGGTCCATCGCGATCGTGATGTCGATCACGCTGCACAAGCCGCTGCGGCCCTGCACGATCATATTGGTGCTGCCGACATCGACGCCGGCGATATACAGGGTGTCGGGTGCGACCAGCATGGCCTGCACCACGGCCGGGTTGCCGACGCTGCGCCGGGCGACCTTCTCGGGCAGGCGCAGCATGGTCGACTTGCCCATCTGGAGCGCCATCGTGGCCGGGCGCGCGGCCTCGCCGCGGCAGCCCTCCTCGACGCGCGCGGGCGCTTCGGCGACAGGGGCCGGCTTTTTCGGCGCGGCGTGCGCCGACGCGGCGATGGCGCCGCCCAGGGTTGCCGCCAGAACGGCGATGGCGTGCAATGCGATCGGATGACGTCGTTTCATGATCGGTCCAGTCGGTGGTCAGAAGCATTCCTGCGACGCGTGCAGGCCATTGATGACGCTGATGCAATCGCGCTTGGGCGAGGCCGGCGCACGCACCTGTTGCACACGCGGTCGCGGTGGCGCGCGCACCACCGGTGGCGGCGCGGCGGCGGCCATCATCGGCAGCAGGTTTTCCTTGGTCGCGCCGAGGGTGGCGGCGGCGGCCGGATCGACCTGGTTGCGCAGCGCCAGCGACAGAGTGCCGACGCTGCGCGCCAGGTCCAGTTTCTCGGCCTCGCCCGGGGTGACTTCGAGCGTGACGGCATTGACCACCTTGGGCTTGGTCTCGTCGCGGCTCACTTCCTGCGCCACCGCCAGCACCAGGATCCGTTCCAGCACGATCTTGGAGATGCTCTGTTCGCGCGAGCGGGCCACGTTCGGATCCGGCATGGTCTCGGTGCTGACGATGATGTCGACGTAGTTGCCCGGCAGGGTGAAGCCGGCCACCCCGACCACATCGTTGACGCGCACAGTGATCGCGCGCTTGCCCTCGGTGATCATGGCCGACAGGCCGCCCAGGGTGCCGGCCGGGGCCAGCCTGGCTTCGCTGATCGGTTCGCCCGCCAGCAGGCTGCTTTTCAGGACCCGCCCGCCCAGCGCCGACGGATCGGCAAAGGCGCCCTTGGGCACGCTGTCGGTCGGCCACTCGACCAGCTTGAACATCTCGGGTGTCAGGCGCTGGCCGATATCGACGTCGGCCCTGGCCACGACGATCCGGCCGCCGCTCGCGCCCGGGGCATTGAGCAGCCAGCTGCCGGCCAGCACCACTGCCAGCAAGCCCAGCACCACCGCGAGCGCCATCATGATCACGGCACGCTTGTTCTTCATCGCCCGTCTCCTTCCTTGTCGATGCTGTTCGCCGCCGATGGGGACAAGGTGGAGGGCAGCGCAGGCGGCAGGGCGCTGGCCCCGAACAGACTGCTCCAGGCCTGGACCAGGCTCTCCACGTCGCAGCGCGGGGCACGGCCGGCGAAGCCGGCGAAATCGGCGATCCGCCCCAGCAGCTCGTGCGGCCAGGCGGCCAGCAAGGGGCGCCGGGTGCGGCGATGCAGTTCGCCGATCAGGTAATCGAGCGCGGCCTCGTCGACCTCGATCCGGCGCAACCGCGCCTGGCGCCGCAGCAGCGCGCGGTAGCTCGCTTCGGACAGCGGCCCGACCGGAATGCGGTAGCCGATGCGGCGCAGGCAGGCGTCGTCCAGCACCGACTCGGGCGCCAGGCTGGTGGCCAGCACCAGGACCACGTCGAACGGCAGCGCGTGGCTCGGGCCGTGCGGCACCGTCACATGGTCCTGGCCGGCCTCGAGCGCGCCAAGCCAGCGGTGCAGCAGCTCGCCGGCCGCCACCCGCTGGCGTCCCAGGTCGTCGAGCACCAGCAGGCCGTTATTGGCCACGATATGCGGCGGCGCGCGCAGCACGCCGCTGGCGGCGTCCACCCGCAGCTCGAGCATGTCGCGCGCCAGCTCGGCCCCCACGTGCACCAGCGGGCGCCGGGACAGGGCCCAGCGCGCGTCGACGCTGCGCCGTTCTTCCAGGCCGCGCAATTGCAGCGGCGACGGGTGCAGGGCCGGGTCGTGCAGCTGGATGATCTCGTGGTTGACCAGCACCGCGTAGGGCACCGCGATCGGGTCCTGGCGCAGGCGCGCGAACTTGCGCGCCAGGGTGGTCTTGCCGCTGCCGGACGGGCCGTACAACAGCAAGGGCCGGCCTGAATACAGGGCCGCGCCGATCAGTTCGCGCGCCGCCGGTTCCAGGCCGTCGCCGTCGAGCACCGCCTCGAGTTCGGCGCGCGTCACGCGCGGCGCATCCGGGCGCCGCTGCGACTGGTGCGCCACCACCGCGCGCCAGGCCGCCAGGGTCACCGGCGCCGGGCCGGCATAGCGCGACTCGGCCTGGTGTTCGGCGGCCGCGCGCGCGCCGACGGTGCTGAGCTGGTAGTGGACGTCGATATCGGTCTGGCCCGAATAGGCAATTTCGGCCTGGCCGCCGGCGACCAGGCCCTGCAGCACTTCGCGCACCACGCTGACCGACAGCCGCAGGCGACCGGTCAGGCGCGACAGCGGGGTCTTGCCGCCTGCGTGCAGGACCTTGAGCACCAGAGCCGTCACCAGGCGCGGATCGAGCCCGGTATCGCGCACGGTGCGCGGCTGGCGCGGCAGCACGGCGGCCACGTCGCCATCGTCGGATGGCGCAGCGGCCGCGAACGCGGACGCCATCGCGCCGCTTCCGAGCGCGGCCGTGGTGGCCGACAACATTTCCGTCATGAAGCCTCCTGCCCATGAAGATGTTTCAAGAAACCTTGATTTGATTCTAGCGAGCGGCCTCATCAGGCACTTGATACCTGACAAAGACCCTACCCGCCGCTCATGGAAACGCTATTGCGTGTAGCGCCGCACCAGCAGCGCGATGGCGCCGGCGGCGATCGCCACGCCATACGGAATTGCGCCGGCGCTGGGCCGGCCACCAGCACTGCCGATGGCAGGCATCGGTCCGCGCGGCAGGCGCAGCAAGGTGGGCCGCACGATCGCCCACAGGTTGGCCAGCACCATGCGCAGGCGGCCCTTGAACACCACCACCGCCAGCGCCATCACGCCGCCGGCGCACCAGGCCAGGATGGCGATGCGCAGCGCGTCGCCGGGACCGGCGACGGCACCCACCACCGCCATCATCTTGACGTCCCCGGCAGCCATGCCGCGGACCAGGTAAAAGGGGAGAAAAATCGCGATACCGGTCGCCGCCCCGCCCAGCCAGGCCAGCAGCCCCGCCACCGGTTGCGGCGACAGCAGGTGCAGGACCAGGGCGCCGGCCATGCCGGCCGCCAGCAGCCGGTTGGGAATGCGCCGGCTCTCCAGGTCCTTGACCGCGGCCGCCGTCACCAGCAGCAGCAGCAGCGTATCGAGGTAATGTGCGACAACCATGATGTGCCTCCACAAAAAAAAGCCCCCCAGGGCCGAACCGCATCCCGGGGGGCAGGCAGATTACGGAGCAGTCGGCGTGTCGAACTGGTCGCGGATGTACTCGAAGGCCAGCTTGATTTCATCGCCAACTTCTCCGGCGACACCGGCCATCACGACACCGATGAGGGCGGCGATCAGGCCATACTCGATGGCCGTCACACCGTTCTCGTCAGCAAAAAAAGCTTTGATGGCGGAGGTAATCGTGCTCATGACAAACTCCTTGTAGTGGTTGAGGAATACTGGCTGCGACTGGGCCCCGTCGCTACTGCTGTGTTGCGTTTGCCAGTGAGTTGACTGTACCGTTTAGTGCCATACGGCAAGTTGACCATCCACAACTTTTCCATGAGGAAAATATCGCTACTGATGAGAAACAACCCGGCGGACGATGTGTCACACCGCATGCGGATATGAATAAAAATTGTTAAGAATAGTTGCCGGTAATACAAAAAGGCATTATGCTGTTTTGCTTGACCGCTGAAAATCACGGCATCGCCGTCACCGGCGTGCTGCCGAGTCCGATCGGCGCAGTTCGCGCGGTCCGCCTGTTCTCTCCCAGTACTTCTTCTTGCTTGGTCTGATAACGACGACATGGATTCCCTGCTGCGACACATGGTGGACATGACCGGCCACCGCGATCACACCATGCTGGACATCTCCGTGATTTCGGCGGTCCAGGAATTGTCCGGTGCGGCCCGCACCCGGGTGCTGGCCATCTCCAGCGTCGGCGAACAAACCTTCGTGCGCTCGCGCGCCTGCATCCACGCCGGCGGCGTAGCCTGCCCCGAAGAGCCGCAAGACAGCGGCCCCGGCGAGCCGATCGCACTCTATCCCGAACTCGAGGCCTGCCTGCGGCGCCACGACGTGCGCGCCGAAAGCGAAGGCGAGGACGGCCTGCGCCGCCTGTGGCTGCCGATCTGGTTTGGCGACAAGGCCGACACCTGCCTCGAGATCGTGCATGCCGACGCGTTCACGCCGGAAGCGCTGTACATGGTCAACGGCATCGTCAGCGTGTATCGCAACTTCCAGAACCTGCTCGACTACAGCGAACGCGACTCGCTCACGGGCCTGCTCAACCGCAAGACCTTCGACGACCAGCTAGCGCGCATGCTGCACGCCTCCGAGTCCGACGCGTCAAGCCACGGCCAGGCCGAGCGACGCCAGTCGAACGGCGAAGAGAAGCAATGGCTGGCAGTGGTCGACGTCGACCACTTCAAGGGCGTCAACGACCGCTTCGGCCACCTGTACGGCGACGAGGTGCTGATCCTGATCGCCAACCTGCTGCAGTCGTCGTTTCGCGCCCAGGACCGGGTGTTCCGCTTCGGCGGCGAAGAATTCGTGGTGCTGCTGCGCTCGACCAGCCTGGACCACGCGCGGCGCATCATCGAGCGCTTCCGGGCCGACGTCGAAAGCCACGATTTCCCGCAGGTGGGCCAGGTCACGGTCAGCATCGGTTTCACCAGCGTCAGCGCGGCCGATTCGCCGGTGGTCACGCTCGGCCACGCCGACCAGGCCCTGTACTATGCCAAGGCCCATGGCCGCAACCGCGTATGCCACTACGAAGAGCTGGTCGCGGGCGGGCTGCTGCAGACGGTGGCGGTCAACGACACGGCCGAGTTCTTCTAGGCCTTCAGCCGCCGCGCGCCAGTGCGCGCGCAATCGCTGGTTCAGGCCTCGGCCAGCTGCATGAAACGCTGCGGTTCGACCTGCCATTTGGCGGCCGATTCGTGGCGCACGATTTTATCGCCGCCGCCAAAGCCCAGCGCGCGCGACAGGTCGACCGTCTCTGGCCGGATATACGCCTGCCTCTTCGCATGGAAGAACACATTGACCTTGGGCGTGAGCAGGCTCGATTCGTGCGGCTCGACTACCACGCCCAGCCGGCCCGACTCCAGCAGCACCAGGGTGCCGACCGGGTAGATGCCGACGCAGCGCATGAATTCCTGGGCCAGTGCCGGATTGAAGTGGAACTTGCTCCACTCATAGATCTTGCGCAGCGCCTCGGCCGGCGCGATGCCCTTGTGATAGCAGCGGTCGGAGGTGATCGCATCGTAGACGTCGACAATGGCGGCCATCTGCGCCAGCTCGCTGATCTCGCCGGCGACCTGGCGGTCGGGATAGCCGCTGCCGTCGCGCCGTTCGTGGTGGTGCAGCGTGATGTCGAGCGGGATTGGGCCGATGCCCTGGGTCCGGATCAGGATATCGTGGCCGTCGCGCGGATGGCGCTTGACGATGGCGAATTCTTCGTCGCTCAGGCGTCCCTGCTTGTTGAGAATGGCGTCCGGCACCAGCGCCTTGCCGGTGTCGTGCAGCAGGCCGCCCAGGCCGGCCTGGTAGATGATGTTCTCATCCATGCCGCGCGAGCGGCAGAAGGCGACCAGCAGCGCGCACACGCTGACCGAGTGCAGGAAGGTGTAGTCGTCCTTGTTCTTGAGCTGCAGCAGGCTCAGCAAAGCCCCGGAATTGCGCAGGATCGATTCGGTCACGTTCTGCACCACCGGGCTGACCTGGTCCAGCTCGACGGCCTTGCCCAGGCGCGCGTCCTGCATCACGGTGCGCACCAGGACCACCGCCTGGCGCCGCACATTGGCGGCGCGCTGCAGCTCTTCGCCCAGCGGCACCCTGACCCGGCTGATCACGTTCGAGGCCATCGCCGCGACCTCGGCTTCGGTCGCGGCCTCGGCTTCGGCCAGGGTCGGCGCATCGATGTCCAGCCCGCGGCTGCAATCGATCACTACGCCACGGATGCGCGCCGCGACGATCTTGCGGATCTCGTCGTCAGCGGTGATCAGGAAGCTGTTGCGTACGAATGGGTGCTCCATCCAGCCACAATCGAGGTCGTGGATGAACATGCCCACCTTGAGCTGTGAAGAATCCACTTTCTTCAGCATCTGTGTTTCTTCCTGGTTTGATTTTGCAGACGCCTCGGCGCCGCTTATGCACTGAGTATATCAAGTACATGATGGATTAAAACCTCTTGTTGCCCTGTGGATACAAAATGTGAAATAGCTGATGCCGGCCGCATTACTTCGCCGCAGCCTTGACGTTAACGTTAACGTCATATACCGTACCAGCATCCCGTCCTCACTGCCTACAAGGACCCGCCCCCATGAACGACATCACTCCCGCCGCGAAGCTCGACCTGCCGGAACAGCCACGCCTGGCCAACAAGGTCCGCTTCGTCACCGCCGCTTCCTTGTTCGACGGCCACGACGCCTCGATCAACATCATGCGCCGCATCCTGCAATCGAACGGCGCCGAGGTGATCCACCTCGGCCACAACCGCTCGGTCGACGATGTGGTGACCGCTGCGCTGGCCGAGGATGCGCAGGGTATCGCCATCTCGAGCTACCAGGGCGGCCACGTCGAATACTTCAAGTACATGATCGACCTGCTGCGCCAGCGCGGCGGCGCCCATATCAAGGTGTTCGGCGGCGGCGGCGGCGTGATCGTCGCGAGCGAGATCGAGGAACTGCATGCCTACGGCGTGACCCGCATCTTCAGTCCCGAGGACGGCCAGCGCATGGGCCTGGTTGGCATGATCCGTTCGATGCTCGAAGCCTGCGACGTCGACCTGTCGCCCTATGCCCCGACCACGCTCGAGGCGCTGCAGAGCGGCGAGATCGCCGGTCGTCACCGCCCGCTGGCGCAGCTGATCACGGCGCTGGAGAATGACAAAGTCGAGCCGAGCCTGCGCAAGCAGATCCTTGACACGGCCGACACGCTGCGCGTGCCGACCCTGGGCATCACCGGCACCGGCGGCGCCGGCAAGTCCTCGCTGACCGATGAACTGATCCGCCGCATCCGCCTCGACCAGGGCGACCGCCTGAACATCGCCGTGATCTCGATCGACCCGTCGCGTCGCAAGTCGGGCGGCGCCCTGCTGGGCGACCGTATCCGCATGAATGCGATCGCGCCGTGGAACGGCCAGCAGCGCGTGTTCATGCGCTCGCTGGCCACGCGCGAAGCGGGCTCCGAGATCTCGCAGGCGCTGCCCGACGTCATTGCGGCCTGCAAGGTCGCTGGCTTTGATCTCGTCATCGTCGAGACCTCGGGCATCGGCCAGGGCGACGCCGCCATCGTGCCGCACGTCGACACCTCGATGTATGTGATGACCCCGGAATTCGGGGCCGCTTCCCAGCTCGAGAAGATCGACATGCTCGATTTCGCCGACCTCATCGCGATCAATAAATTCGACCGCAAGGGCGCCCTCGACGCGCTGCGCGACGTGGCCAAGCAATACCAGCGCAATCGCGAACTATGGACGACCAGCCCGGACCAGATGCCGGTCTACGGCACCCAGGCGTCGCGTTTCAACGACGATGGCGTGACCGCCCTGTACCACGGCCTGCTGCCAAAGCTCGCCGCACTCGGCCTGCAAGTCGAGACCGGCAGCCTGCAGGCGCCGGCGCAGCGCTACTCGAGCGGCAAGAACGTGATCGTGCCGCCGGCGCGCAGCCGCTACCTGGCCGAGATCGCCGACACCGTGCGCGGCTACCACCGCAACGTCGGCAAGCAGGTGAAACTGGCGCGCGAGCGCCAGCAACTGAGCGAAGCCAGGCGCATGCTGGCGGCGGCCAGCCGGACTATCGACTTCGACGACCTGATCGTGGAACGCGAGAATGCGATGGATGGCGAGGCCAGGTCGCTGGTCGCCTCCTGGCCGCAGCTGCAGGCCACCTACGCCGGCGATGAGCACGTGGTGAAAATCCGCGACAAGGAAATCCGCACGCGCCTGGTTTCAACAACGTTGTCGGGCAACCCGATCCGCAAGGTGGCGCTGCCGCGCTTCGAGGACCACGGCGAGATCCTGCGCTTCCTGATGCTGGAAAACGTGCCGGGTAGCTTCCCGTATACCGCCGGCGTGTTTCCGTTCAAGCGCGAGGGCGAAGATCCGACCCGCATGTTCGCCGGTGAAGGCGATGCCTTCCGCACCAATAAACGCTTCAAGCTGGTCTCGACCGGCATGGACGCCAAGCGCCTGTCGACCGCCTTCGACTCGGTGACCCTGTACGGCGCCGACCCGGCGCTGCGTCCCGACATCTACGGCAAGGTCGGCAACTCGGGCGTGTCGATCGCGACCCTGGACGACATGAAGGTGCTGTACGACGGCTTCGACCTGTGCAGCCCGTCGACCTCGGTCTCGATGACGATCAACGGCCCGGCCCCGACCATCCTGGCGATGTTCATGAACACCGCCATCGAGCAGCAGATCGACAAGTTCGCGGACAAGAATGGCCGCGCTCCCACTGAAGAAGAAGCGGAGAAAATCCGCGCCTGGGTCCTGACTGCCGTGCGCGGCACGGTGCAGGCCGACATCCTGAAGGAAGACCAGGGCCAGAACACCTGCATCTTCTCGACCGAGTTCTCGCTCAAGGTGATGGGCGACATCCAGGAGTATTTCGTCACCCACGGGGTGCGCAATTTTTATTCGGTGTCGATCTCGGGGTACCACATTGCGGAAGCAGGAGCGAATCCGATCTCGCAGCTGGCCTTCACCCTGTCGAACGGCTTCACTTTTGTGGAAGCGTATCTTGCGCGCGGCATGAACATCGACGATTTCGCGCCCAACCTGTCGTTCTTCTTCTCGAACGGCATGGACCCCGAATACACGGTGCTGGGCCGGGTGGCGCGCCGCCTCTGGGCAGTAGCCATGCGCGACAAGTATGGCGCCAATGATCGCTCGCAAAAGCTCAAGTACCACATCCAGACCTCGGGCCGCTCGCTGCATGCGCAGGAGATCGACTTCAACGATATCCGCACCACCCTGCAGGCGCTGATCGCGATCTACGACAACTGTAATTCGCTGCACACCAACGCCTACGACGAGGCGATCACGACGCCGACCGACGAATCGGTGCGGCGCGCGCTGGCGATCCAGCTGATCATCAACCGCGAATGGGGCCTTGCCAAGAACGAGAACCCGAACCAGGGCGCGTTCATCATGGACGAATTGACCGACCTGGTCGAAGAGCAGGTGCTGCAGGAATTCGAACGCATCGCCGAGCGTGGCGGCGTGCTGGGGGCGATGGAGACCGGCTACCAGCGCGGCAAGATCCAGGAAGAGTCGATGCTGTACGAGCACCAGAAGCACGACGGCACCCTGCCCATCATCGGCGTCAATACCTTCCGCAATCCGAAGGGCGAAGGCGCGCCGGCCACGATCGAACTGGCGCGTTCGACCGATGATGAAAAGCAGTCGCAGCTGCAGCGCCTGGACGACTTCCACCGCCGCCACGCCGATGCGGCCCCAAGCGCCCTGGCCGCCCTGCGCCAGGCCGCGATCGACAACGAGAACGTGTTTGCGCGCCTGATGGACGCGGTGCGCGTGTGTTCGCTGGGGCAGATCACGACGGCGCTGTTCGAGGTGGGTGGGCAGTACCGGCGCAATATGTAAGGTGTCGCACCACGCGCTGGCCTAGAATGGCTGGGTGACCCATCTCGGAGCCATCGATGACCATCCAGCCCGACCAGCTCGCCGCCCTGATGCGCGAAGTCGAACGTGAAGACCCGATCGACTTCGCCGACCTGCCCTTCCCCGAGGACGCCTTGCGCGGCATCGTCGCCAGCCACCTGTGCGAGATGGCGGCGGCCCTGGAAAGCTTCAGCGAAGAAGACCGCGCCATGACGCTGCTGGCGGTGTCGGCCAAGCTGGTGCTGGAAAACCTGGTGCTGCACGTGCAGCTGTTACGGCGCCACGGCTTGCCGGTAGGCGACAACGTGGAAGCCCTATTGCAGCGGCTGCGCCAGGATCCCGGCCTTGGCGAGGATTGAGTTCCTGGGTAGCAATTCCTTTAACGCTGATGCGCACTGCATCGGATAAGTTTTGCAACAACTGTATCCGTTTGTACACTGGATCGGCTGTTCCTTCAGGTATTATTTGTTGTTGAGGAATTTCGCTTATCCGGCGAAACGACCGTCTCCACTGCCTGAGGACTCCCACATGCTGCGCCACCCCACCAAGCTCAAAATCACCGCCGCCGTCCTGGCCGGCGCCCTCCTGACCGGCGGCCTGGCCGGCTGCAACCGTACCCAGTCGACCGAAGCCCTGCTGGCGGAAGCGGCCGAGTACCAGCAAAAAGGTGACATCAAGGCAGCCCTGATCCAACTGAAGAATGCTGTGGCCAACAGCCCTGAAGACGGCGAAGCGCGGCTGGCGCTGGGTGCCCTGCAGCTGTCGAGCGGCGATCTCGCCTCGGCCGAGAAGGAACTGGGCCGCGCGCGCACGCTCGGCGTCGTGCCCGAACGGGTGCTGCCGCTGTTGGGCCGCACCTTGGCCCAGCAGGGCAAGTTCAAGGAAGTGCTGGAACTGATCACGCCGGAAGCGGCCGCCAAGTCGGCCCCGCTGCTGTCGCTGCGCGGCGACGCCCTGCTCGGCAGCGGCAAGCCCGACGAGGCCAAGCAGGCCTACGAGGCAGCGCTGGTCGTGAACGCCAATTCCGGCGACGCCCTGATGGGCCTGGCGCGCCTGTCGGCCGTGCGCGGCGAGCGCGACGCTGCGCTACTGTATGTCGACCAGGCGGTAGCCAAGGATCCGAAGAACCCCGAAGTGTTCATCATGCAAGGCGCGATGCTGCGCGCACTGAACAAGCCGGAAGAGGCCCTGGTCGCCTACGACAAGGCGCTGGCGCTCAAGCCGGACCACCGTGGCGCCCATATCGAGAAAGCCTATATCGAGATCGCGCGCGGCAAGTTCGATGCCGCGAAAAAAGAAGTCGAAGCAGCGGAGAAGAATGCGCCGGGCAGTCTGCTGGTGGTGTATTCGCGCGCCCTGCTCGAATTCTCGCAAGGCAAGCATGCAGCGGCCAAGGAGTCGCTGGCGAAGATTCTCAAGGTCGCGCCCGAGCATTACCCGAGCCTGCTGCTGTCCGGCGCCACCGACCTGCAACTGGGCGCTACCCTGCAAGCTGAAATGCAACTGAGCAAGTACTTGGGCGCATTTCCGAACAACCTGTATGCGCGCAAGCTGCTGGCCCAGGCCCAGCTGAAGAACTCGCAGCCGGATGCCGCCGCCGCCACCCTGGCGCCTGCCTTGAAAGATGCGCCGCAGGATGCACAGCTGTTGGCCCTGGCCGGCGAATCCTATATGCAGGTGCGCGACTTCGACAAGGCCAGCGACTACCTGCAGCAGGCCGCCACCCTGGCGCCGCAGGCGGCTGGCGTGCGCACCTCGCTCGGCCTGTCGCGCCTGGCGCAGGGCGACCAGGCGGGTGCCCTGAGCGACCTTGAACTGGCCGCCACGCTCGACCCCAAGTCGCTGCAGGCTACCATGGCCCTGGTGCAGACCGAGATGAGTATGAAGCGCCCCGAGAAGGCGCTGGCCGCGATCAATGTGCTCGAGAAGCAGCAGCCGGACAGCCCCCAGGTACAGCAGCTCAAGGGCGCCGTCTACATGATGCAAGGCAAGAACGCGGAAGCGCGCACTGCCTTCGAGAAGGCGCTGTCGCTGCAGCCGAGCTTCCTGCCGGCGGTGACCAACCTGGCGCGCCTGGAAGTGATGGACAAGAAGTTTGATGCCGCCAAGGCCCGCTTCACGGCCTTCCTGGACAAGAACAAGGATAGCGTCGAGGCCATGACTGCGCTGGGCGAGCTGGCCATGCTGCAGAAGAACACGGCCGAGGCCACGAGCTGGCTTGAGAAAGCCGCCGCGGCCACCCCGAACGCCACCGCGCCCTCGCTCAAGCTCGGCGCCCACTACCTGGCCACCGAACAGGCACCCAAGGCGCTGGCGCTGGCGCGCAAGTTCCAGAGCACCCATCCGACCGACCCTGGCGTACTGGAACTGCTGGGCCAGTCGCAGGCGGCCAACAAGGACTTGAACGGCGCACTCGATACCTACAGCAAGCTGGTCAATGTGCTGCCGAAGGCACCCGGCGCCCAACTGCGCCTGGCGCAGGTGCAGCTGGCGCTAAAAAATGAGAGCGCCGCCGCCAACCACCTCAAGCGCGCGGTCGACTTGCAGCCAGACTTCGTGCCGGCGCGCATCCTGCAGGCCAACCTGGCGCTGCGCGGTAAGCGGCCGGAAGAAGCGCTGACGGTGGCGCGCGAACTGCAGAAGGCGGCGCCCAAGGTTCCGCTCGGTCATATCATCGAAGGCGACGTCCTGATGTCGCAGCAAAAATTCGGGCCAGCGCTGCAAGCCTATGAAAAGGCCGAGGGCCTGGGGCGTTCGCCGGAAGCGGCGCTCAAGGTGATGCAGGCCTTGCAGGCCGGCGGCAAGAGCAAGGAGGCGATGGCGCGCGGCCAGGCCTGGCTGGCCAAGCAGCCGGACGATGCACGCGTATCGGTGCTGGTAGCCGAGCTCAAGCTCGCAGCCAAGGACTACCAAGGCGCCATCATCCTGCTCGAGAACGCGCAGAAACGCGTGCCCGAACATCCGCTGGTGCTCAACAACCTGGCCTGGGCCTACCAGCAGGTGAAGGATCCGCGCGCGCTGGCGACCGCCGAGAAGGCCTACAAGCTGGCCAGCGACAGCCCGGGCGTGATGGACACCCTGGGTTGGGTGCTGGTGCAGCAGGGTGACACCGCGCGCGGCTTGCCGCTGCTGCAAAAGGCCAGCAGCGGGGCGCCGGATTCGCAGGAGATCCGCTTCCACCTGGCGCAGGCGCTGTACAAGAGCGGGGACAAGGCCGGCGCCCGCCGCGAGCTCGACAAACTGCTGACGTCAAACACGCCGTTTACCCAGGCCGACGAGGCGCGCGCCTTGCTCAAAACCCTGTAACGCCGATATCCGCCGCGGGCTGGTTTGACCGGCTCGCAGCGGACTGTTCGTCCCTGTTTTTCGGCGTCGGGAGATACTTCCGACCTCATCCTATCGAACGCTGGATTTATTAGTATCGCGATAAGATAACGTTCTCCTAAATGAGGATGTATATCGTGGACGACGATTCGTACGGAATCCGGCTTACCGATACTTCGGATGGTCGTAACACGGCCAGCATGCTGATCAGCAGGATGTATGCCTGGCGCGGCTACACCGGAGATCACCAGCCTGGCAACGACCCCAACCGCATCACCCTGACCGCCACCGACAAGGGCGACGTGGTCGGCACGCTCAGCATCGGTATCGATTCCGAGGTGGGCCTGATGGCCGACGAGATCTTCAAGGATGAACTCGACGCCCACCGCCAGCGCGGCGCGAAACTATGCGAGTTCACCAAGTTCGCCTTCGATCCCTCGGTGCGTTCCAAGACGGCGCTGGCCAATGTGTTCCACCTGGCCGTGATCTATGCGCGCGACATGCATGGCTGCACCGACATCGTGATCGAGGTCAATCCGCGCCACCGTCGCTTCTACGAGCGCATGCTGGGCTTTCGCAAGGAAGGCGAACTCAAGATCAATCCGCGGGTCGACGCGCCGGCCTATCTGCTGCGCGTAAATCTCAAGTTCGTCACAGAGCAGATCGGCCGTTTCGGCGGTACCTGGGCCGCCGACGGCGAGACCGAGGAGCGCTCGTTCTATCCCTTTTTCTTTTCTCCACGCGAAGAGCGTGGCATTATCAACCGCCTGTTGCGTATGGACGAATCGCATCCGGCATGACGGTCGCGACGCCCTGACGCAATGGTCACTCCCGAACCTTCAATGACTACACCGTTCAACTACGAACAGGCATTCTCGCGCAATATCGGCTGGGTCACCCCGGCCGAACAGCAGCAACTGCGCGGCAAGCGCGTCGCCATCGCCGGTGGCGGCGGGGTCGGCGGCGTGCACCTGCTGACCCTGGCCCGGCTGGGCGTGACGCGCTTTCACATCGCCGATTTCGACAGCTTCGACATCGTCAATTTCAACCGCCAGGTAGGCGCCATGATGTCGACCGTCGGCCAGCCCAAGGCCGAGGTGCTGGCGCGCATGGCGCGCGACATCAATCCCGAGATCGAGGTCGCCATCTTCCCCGACGGCGTACACCGGGACAACCTGGACGCCTTTCTGGACGGGGTCGACCTGTATGTCGATGCGCTCGATTTCTTCGCCTTCGACGCCCGCCAGCAAACCTTCGCCGCCTGCGCCCGGCGCGGCATCCCGGCCACCACCGGGGCGCCGCTGGGCATGGGCGCGGCCCTGCTCAACTTCATGCCCGGCAAGATGACCTTCGAGGAGTATTTCGGCTGGGGTGACCTGCCGGACCAGGAAAAGGCGATCCGCTTCGTGGTGGGACTGGCCCCGGCCGGCCTGCACCGGCCCTACCTGGTGGTGCCCGAGGCAGTCAACCTGGCCGAGCAGCGTGGGCCGTCGACCTTCATGGCCTGCCAGTTGTGCGCGGGAATCTGCGCTACCGAAGCGCTCAAGATCTTGTTAAAACGCGGCGATGTGCTGGCCGCGCCATGGGGCATGCAATTCGATGCCTACCGCAACAAACTCAAGCGAACCTGGCGGCCGGGCGGTAACCGTCATCCGATCCAGCAACTGATGCTCGCGATCGGACGCCGCCAGTTCGCGCGCATGGCTGCCGGGCGCTGACAGTCTGCCGGCGGCCCTTCCGCCATAATTTGGAATGATAAAAAGCCACTGCCAGATTGCGCCGGCGGTGGCTTTTATGCCTTGCAACGTCAGGCCTGCGGGAGCAGGCCCGTGGATACTCAGGCGGCTTTCTTGTTGCGGCGGCGGGCTGCGTACAGGCCCAACATACCCAGGCCCAGCAGGCCGACCGATGCCGGCTCAGGCACTTCGCCCGGCTCGCTGAACGTGACGTCCAGGGAACCATTGATGGTCTGGGTACCGACTGGCAGGAAGGTATTCAGCTGGCCCGTCTGGAACGACATGGTGTAGAACGGGTTTGGCGAGGTGAAGAAGGTCCTGCCGAAGTCAGTCAGTTCAAAGTCCGAGGTCGCGCCGAACAGACCGCAGCCGATGCCTCCCGTCTGAGTGCAGGAAGGAAGGGCTGGAATCAGCACACCGGAACCCGACAGTGGCTCGCCCTCTGCCAAGAGGCGGTCGTCGCCGGTACTCGCAAGTTCGAATTCACCGGCGCCACCGCCAGGAGGAGTGAAGGTGGTGTTGCGGTCCTGGTCCAGATACATCTGTAACATACCGGTGCCAGGGGTGAAGTTAAAGGTGTTGACGCCGCCAGCAATACTGAAGGTGCCCGATGCCATGTAAAGGGCGTACACACCATAACCGTTGGTGGTCTGATTCAAACCGGTATTGTCCACCGGCGTGTTGCCGTTATTGCCCACGAACTGGCCCGCATTCCACAGCAGCGAAACGTTAAAGGAGCCGCTGTTCGGGTCACCAGCGCTCGGGATGAAGGTGGCGATTTCAGTATAGTTGCCGGTGATTTTATCCGCAGAGAAATTATAGCCATCGTACTCGACGGTGAACGGATTAAAATTATCTTGGGCAAAAGCAGCCGTACTGAACATCGAGGTGGCAGCAATGGCACAGGCAATAATGGACTTCGAAACTGCTTTCATCTTGGATCTCCTGGTTGTAGGGTTCATACTAGCACCTTTATATAAGCAACTAGCGTGCCATAACCATGCCTTCCTTAAAAATCAAAGACTTAAGCACATGTTTTAATATAGAAATATTAACACTGTAAAGAATTTCGACAGAATTTCTGTAACGTTGTCGGCACATTCCTACAAGACCGAGTGACACATTACTACAAGGGTTTCCTAGCCACTACATTCCACGTATTTCCCGAAGTAAATTCACTGCCAATTTCATATCCGGCGGCCAGCATCTTGGCGCGGATCTCCTCGACGTGAAACGGGCTGTACAGGATGCCCTTGCGGATGCCCCAGTCATTGATCTTCTGCGCCGCCCAGCGCAGCGGCGCGAAACCGGACGGATACAGCAGCACATTCGCGGCCAGGGTCCCACCCGGCTTGAGCACGCGCCGGATGTCACGCAGCGCGCCGTCGACGGTCGGAAAGCAGTGGATCGAGTTGGCAATATTGGCAGTGTCGAAGTGGTTGTCGGCAAACGGCAGTTGGGCCGCATCGGCATGCTGCACCTCGACTTGCGGATTATTGCGGAAACGATGGCGGGCGCCAGCCAGCATCGACGGCGCGTAATCGATGCCGGTCACCTTAACCGCAGGCAACTTGCGGCGGCGGCGCCAGTTGAGCACCATCTCGAGCAGGGTGCCGGTGCCGCACGCCACTTCGAGATGGTCGGGCCCGAAGTTGGGGCCGAAGAAGCGCATCTGGGTACCGATGGTGCTGTTGTAGGCGAATGTCAGAATGAAAAAGCCGCGCAGGTCATACCACCACGGTTCGGATGAATAGGCTTCGGCGATTTCATCCCTGGTCTTGCCGGTTGTCATGGAGCGTCCTTTTGGTCGAATGGGCGTGATGCGGGGGAATATAAACGTGCAACGGCACGTGTGAAAGGGGGATCAGCCCAGCTGGCGCAGGCGGTTCACGATGCCGGCCTCTTCGCGCGGCGAAAAGAACCACGGGAACAGCGAGCGCTCGCCCACCGCCCTGTCCTGCATGCCGCCCCACTTCGCCACCTGTTCGGTGCCGAAGGCGGTATCGACGCGCAGCAACACCGCCGGCGCCTGCACCCGCGGATTAGGGCGCGATTCGCACACCGTCTGGAAGCCGAGCATGGCTTCATAGAAACGGCGGTGGCGCGGATTGACTTCGATGAAAATGTCCTTGCAGTCGTTCAGGTCGCGCGCATAGATCAGGGCCACGTGGAACAGCGAGGCCAGCACCGCCTTCGACTTGACCGCCGGGTCGACCGCCAGCTTGGTGATCTCGCATACCCGGCCCAGCTCACGCCGGACATCGATGCAATCCTTGAACACCTGGTCGGCCAGCAGCCCGATCTCGGCGTCCAGACCCAGGCTCAGGGTGCCGAACACCTGGCCGTGATCGGACGCGGTCAGGGTAATCCGGTTGGGATCGCTGTGTACCTGGTGATTACCCCCATAGCCGCGCCACGAGTACATCTTGCTGATGAGCATGCTCGCGGAATTACGCTGGGTATCGATGTCGGCCGCACGGATGCCGAACACGCGTTCGTTAATGGCGACGTCGATGATGCTGGGCTTGCCGAAGGCGGCCGCCTCATCGCCGTCCGGACCGGCGCAGCACGCCGCCGGCGCTAAAGTCTCGATCATGGTCACTCTCCAGGCAGATCCGGCGCGTCATGCACCGGTGACAATCCTGATCATCATAGCATCGAAAATTACAATTTATCAACTGTATTAACGGAAACTATTTAATTTTTTGACATTTCCAGCATGCTACTACCACCGACAATACAGCTTAAGCGCGCTCGGGGGCGCGTGGCGAGAACAAGGCTTTGTGAAACAGGTGGCGTGCAAGCAACAAGGGCGGCATGCGCAGCCAATTGCCGCGGATATATAGTGCGAACAATGCGGCCCCCTGCAGGCGGCCACTGCAACTCGGATGGGGCGGCAGCAGGGCGCGCATGAACAAGGCATCCATCAGCGCCAGCAGCGGCGCTGGTGGACGGCCGCGCTCGGCCGCCGCCAGCGCGGCCGGCGGTATGCGGCTGCCCAGCAGGTGGCCCGTATAGCGCAGGGCGTAGTACAGCGGGCGTTCCAGTTCGAGTTCGCTCGCGCGCGGCGCCAGGCCTGCCCATAGGGCGGGTTCGGCATCGAAGCGGCGCATCAGGCGATGCAGGTCGAGCAGGTCGCGCAAACCATGCTCGAACTCGCCGCCCGAGAACAGGTGCACGGAGCTGTGCAGGAACATATCGTGGGGCGAGAGCATCCACAGGCCATCCTGGCCGGGAACCGGCACCGCGGCCGCGCGCAGTTTTTCCGGGTCGGGGCGGCTGGCCGCGGTCTCGGGCAGGATCGCGTGGTGGACGTCGATCGTATTGCCGCGCCGAAGGTGCACCATCGGCGGGATCTCGTGCATCCAGTCGCGGTAATAGCGCTGATCGTAGGGATCGTGGTGGGTACTGGCCCAGCCGTTCAACATCAGCGCCGCTTCGACTTGGTCCAGGCACGCCTTGGGCACCAGGATATCGACGTCCGAAAACAGGCGACCGCGCCCGGCATCGAGGCCAGCCATCGCATACGCGCTTCCCTTGAGCAGGATCAGTGGCACATCCAGGCTGCGCAAGGCGGCGGCGATGCGCGCCACTTCATGGCGCACGCTGCGCGCATGGCTGGCGGCGGCCAGGCGCGCCCATTCCAGGTGCGTGCGCGGCGCCTCTGGCACGGCGTCCAGCAGGCCGCCGTCTTCCAGCAGGTAGAGCAGGCCCACCAGCAGGTTGGCATTGCCGGCCTGGCGCAGCAGCAGGTCCCATTGGCCGGGATCGAGTTCCAGCACGGCTTGCGGCGTACGCAGCACACGCACCAGCAGCGGCGGCGATGCGGACAAGGACGCGGGCAAGCTCAAGCCGGCTCCCCTTCCCCGGCCAGGGCGTCGAAGATGTCCAGCGCGTCTTCCAGCCGGCTGTAGCGGAAGGCATAGCCGGTGCTGCGCTCGGCCAGGCCGGCCAGGGTCGCGAAGCCGCGCGCACCCAGCAGGGTGTAGTTGAAGGCATTGTCGGCAACCCGCATGAACAGCCGCGCGCGCGCCAGGGGTTCGAGCGCGGCCGGCACATCGGCTTGCCACTGCGGGAACACGACCGCATGCGGCGCCACTGCTTCGCCGGCGCGCTGCACGCTGTCGGTCGGCGCCCGCAACAGCCCGACCGTGCCCTTCATCGTGCCCGGCACTACCGCGCCGAACACGGCGTCGGGGGCGAATGCGCGGATCACGTCGATCGAGCGGTTCTTGAGGCTGATCGGGCGCGGCACCGGCACCAGCATGCCGTCCTCGTGCCGCACCAGGGCCAGCTCGTCCGACAGCAGGCGCCAGCCACGGCAGACCAGCGCCGCGCACAGCGTGCTCTTGCCCGAGCCCGGCGGCGCCGGCAGGATGATGGCGCGGCCATGCTTTTCGATTACCGCGGCGTGCACGATCAGGTAGCCATGGGCGCGGTTCGACACGCACCAGTTCATCATCCACTCGCAGAAGGGCTGAGCCTGCACCACGGGCAGCGGCTTGAACGGATGTTGCCCATCCTGCTCGAAGCGGACCTGGGGCCGCCACCAACGGCGCAGGCCGCCGGGCTGGCACAAGTCCAGGTGAAAGTCGGCGAAGCCGCCCGCCTCGCGCAGCGGATACGCGCCGTACAACAGGGCCAGGCCGGTGGCCAGGCGCGGGATATTGGAGTGGATGCGGTTGACGAACGGCCCGGTCTGGATATCGAGGCCGGGGCCGGCCAGACGCGCGCGCAACTGCGCCGGCGTCAGCGACGACACGGTCAGCATGGTTCGATCAGGTGCAGTGCGCACAGCTCACCCAGCAGGTCAGACAACTGTGCGCGCTCGATCGGGGCGTCGGCGAAGTCGCCATCGAGCCGGGCCTGGGCCGCCAGCTCTGCGTCGAGCGCTGCGGCCAGGCTCGCCAGGTCGGCGGGCGCTGCGGCTAGCCGTTCAAGCAGCCAGACAGCAGTCGAAGACAGCAGATGGGTAGAACCGGAAAGGTCGTTGAACAGGACGGCTTCGCCATCCCACTCGCGCCGCATCAATGCCTGTCCGCCGGCCACGCGCCATGCATGGCGCGTTTCAGGCACGATAGGTCGATTCCAAGTACATGCGCACGTCGTACGGCGTCCAGGTCACACCTCGCTTGGGCGAATAGGTTTGGTGGGCCTGCAGATCGTCCCACATCTTGAACAGCGTCCTGTTATCTATCACCGTCAGCTTGCCGGTGACGATATTGAGGTAAGTGGTCGCCACCGCACGGCCGATGAATTCGCTATACGTGTCATCGCCCAGGATCTTGACCAACTCGATCTCACGGAACTGCACGTCCGTACCCTTGCATGTGAACAATGCACCGAACTTAATATTTTTAGAACATGGCCAGAAATCCGCCATCCGGACCCAATCCTTGGGGCCGAGCGCGGAGCAATGGTTTTGCTTGACGTAGTTGCTGCTGCCGCCATGCGACAGAGCGGCGGCGGATGGCGCCACACATTTTGGGCCAGTCGCCATTGCGACCCTGCTTTCCAGGGTCAACAACACGCCGGCCGCGCCGATGCCCGCACGCGCGATTCGGCGGCGACCCGCGTTCGGCACTTGCATGGGTGGCTTGGTGGTCCCGTCATGGGCGGGCTGTTGTTCGGTCGACATGTTTTATTCCCCTAGCATGGAGCCTCTCGGCGCATAGCGTCAATCAGCAAAATCCATGCCTGAAATTTCAGGATGGAAAAATCCCTTATAAAACAGGCACGTGCTTGCCGCATACGGCGGCAAGATCTTCATTATAGTTATGAATTCTGATTTAACTGTAAGAATACTCGACAGTCAGAAATAACTCTCAGGGATGACCAGAATGTCGCCAGGACGCATCATCATATTGGCCGAAAGATCCCCATCCTTGATCAGGTCGTCGAGGCGTACGGTCAGTTTTTCCTGCTTGCCGTCGACCATGCGTACGATGCTGGCCTTGTTACCGGCAGCAAATTCTGTGACACCTCCCACGGCAATCAGGACATCCATCAGGGACATTTCACGGCGATAAGGCAGGGCTTGCGGATTCGCGGCCTGGCCGATCACCCGGATTTGTTCGCTGAAATTGCCCACGAACGTGGTCACCACGACCGTCACCACCGGCTGCTGGATGAACTTGGCCAGCGCGCCCTCGATATCGCGCGCCAGCTGGGTCGAAGTCTTGCCGGCGGCCGGCAGGTCTTCGACCAGTGGCGTGGTGATCTTGCCATCCGGGCGTACCGGCACCGACATCGATACTTCGGGATTACGCCACACGATGATATTGACCGCATCGCCCGGGCCGATCAGGTAATCAGGGTTGATCGGCGCCAGTGCCGCGGCTGGCGGCGGCGGCGGCGAGGCGCAAGCGCCCAGCAGCAGCAGGCAGGCGATCGCGCCAGCTTTGGCCATGGAATTGGTCAGATAGCTCATCTTGCTCACGTTCACTCCTTCGCGCCGTGGCGGCTTGTACGCCGACCACTTGCTTGTTAAAAATTGTTATTTCACCATCAAAGCGCTTTATTGTATATCAGAGTCCTGCAGGAAATGCCGCGCACACATGAATTTGTTGCAACGAACCCGAGTACCGGATAGCGCCGCGCTCATTGCGTACGCTGCAGCAGGGCGTGCACGTGGCGCGCCGGGATCGCGTAGCTGATGCCGCTCGGGTTGGTAATAGCATTCTCCTTCAAACCCTTGACGAATACCATATTAATAACGGCTACCACCACCCCGGTCTCGGGGTCGTAGACCGGGCTGCCGCTATTGCCGGGGTAGGCGGTGCCGTCGAGCTGGTAGATGGTGAAAGGTGCGCGTTGCAACTGCGCGATCGCACGCGCATCGAGCTTGCGCGCATTGAGCGAGGGACGCACGATCGGCGTGATCGCGGCCAGGCCGGCGCGGTGAGTGGCCGGATGCAGGCCCAGGACCATTCCTAGCGGAAAGCCTGTGAACGCCAGTGCCTGGCCTTCGCGCACGTCGTCCTTCTCGGCCAGGCGCAATGCCGGCATCGGCGCTCCGCTCAGGCGCAAGTGGGCCAGGTCATGGTCGCGGTCGACAGCGACCACGGTCGCCGGACGAAACACGGGATTGCTGCCATCGTTACCGACCCGCACTACGACGCCCAGCGTTTCCTTGCGCGCACCATCGAGCATTTCCGGCACAACGTGGGCGTTAGTGATGACACTCAAGCCATCGCCGACCACGAAGCCGGTTCCCGAGAAGGCTACCGCCGGACTGCGGGTCTGCAGATGCGTACCAATGCCCACCACCGACGGCTTGATCATGGCCACGGTTTCCGGTAACCCCGCGGCCACGGCAGATTGCACACCGGCAGCGACCGCGAGAAGTAGGGTGAACAGCAGGCCGATGCGCCGACTGGAAGAGAAAGGTTGTTTCATAAGGGCTTCATATTGATGGGGTACATCTTCTTGCAGACCTGTCCAATCGTGCAAGGCATTTCAGAAGTAAGACATTAAAATAACGATGTTTTACTACAGGCAATTTATTTAATGCAATATCTAGACGACGATGACCGTTTGCATGCTTTGCCCGGCTTCATGCACGTGGAATGATGATCGTTACAAAGTTTCGCAAAATGCAATAAGCAAAATCGTCGAATGTTTGCGATAATGCAACGTTACGAGCTCTTGGAGCAGCGTATTGTCGTTTGTTCTGTTGTCCTGCGGAACATGTGTTGTAGCGAGATGGCATTCGCGTCCGTATTTTGCGGATTTGCTGACATGCAATTGCAATTGCACAGGCTACAAGCGATCATGCAAATGTTTATTGACCAAGTCCGGCGACGGACATTGACTGGCGAGACCCAAAGATGGCCGAAATCATAGCCTTGATCCTGAATGTTCTAAAAGCGCTTGGAAAGTACCGTTGGCATGCGGTTGCCATCACCTGGGTAGTGGCAATCGCCGGATGGATCGTCGTACTCTCCCTGCCCAACCAGTATGAGGCATCGGCCCGGGTGTATGTCGATACCCAGAGCATCCTGCGCCCACTGATGTCGGGGATGACGACCATGCCCGCCATGGAACAGCAGGTATTGTTCATGCGCCGCACCCTGTTTAGCCGTCCGAACGTGGAACGCGTGGTGCGCGAGGTCGACCTCGACGTCAGCGCCAAGAACACCAAGGAATTCGACAAGATCGTGGATGACATGATGTCGACGATCCGGATGGCCGGCACCGAACGCGACGATATCTACACCATCAGCTATACCGCGCCCAGCGCCAAGCAGGGCCGCGAAGTGGTGCAGGCCTTCCTGACCATCTTCGTCGAAGGCAGTTTCAGCGGCAAGCGCCAGGATTCCGAGAAAGCGGTCCAGTTCATCGATGACCAGATCCGCAATTACGAGGAACGCCTGGCCAGTGCGGAGAATTCGCTCAAGGAATTCAAAATCAAGCATATGGGCATGTTGCCCAGCCAGGGCGCCGACTACAACTCGCGCATGATGTCCACCGGCGAAGCGCTGAACCAGGCGCGCCTGGAACTGGCCGAAGCCGAGCAGGCGCGCAACGCAATCCGGCGCCAGATCTCGGGCGACACCCGCACCGTGCCCGGCCAGCGTCCGCTGCCGGTTATGACCGATCCGGCGCTCGAAGAGCGTATCGCCGGCGTCAACAAGACGCTCGACAGCCTGCGCACCCAGTACACCGAGCAGCATCCCGACATCGTCGCCAACCGCCGCCTGCTGGAGCAGCTGTTGGCGCGCAAGGCCGAGGATGCCAAGAATGCGAAGCCGAGCGCCGATCCGGGCGCCAGCTACAGCCCGATGCTGCAGCAGCTGAACGTGGCCCTGTCCGAAGCCGAGGCGCGGGTAGCGTCGCTGCAGGCACGCGTCAACGAGTACAGCGCTCGCACTGCCACCCTGCGCGGCCAGAGCGCGCAGGTGCCGGAAATCGAAGCCCAGCTGGCCCAGCTCAACCGCGATTACGAGGTCAACCGCCAGAACCACCAGAAACTGATCGAACGCCGCGAATCGGCCAAGATGTCGGGCGACCTGTCGTCGGCGACCGATATGCTCAGCTTCCGCGTGATCGATCCGCCGCTGGCGCCGCCAACCCCATCCGGACCGAACCGCCTGCAGCTGTTCACCGCGGTGTTCATCGCCGCGCTGGCTACTGGCCTGGCGGGTGCATTCCTGCTCAGCCAGGTGCGTCCGACCTTCCTGAGCCAGGCGTCGCTGCGCGAGTCCACCGGGCTGCCGATCCTGGGCGCGGTCAGCATGAACTGGACCGCCGAGCAGACGGTGCTGCGCAAGCGGCGCCTGATCGGCCTGGCCGCTGCGGTGCTGTTGTTGTTCGGCGCCTACGGCAGTGGCATGGCGGCCATCCTCGTGCTTCCCCTGTAAGGCTGTAGTCAAGGAGCGAATGTGAGCATTATCGAAAAAGCGGCCAGCCGCATCGACCAGCAGCGCCAAGCCGCTGCCCCTGCCGGCCAGGCCGAGCAAGACGCCATCGTCACCGTGCCCGACAACGCCGTGCCGGCGCCGGCCGTGCATGACCTGGTCGCCGAGCCGATCGCCGCGCAGGCCACCATACCTGCCGCCGAAGCGGTGCTGCAGGCGGCCCCCACCGCCGCCCCGCGCACCGGCCCACGCCGGGTCCAGCTCGACCTGGCGCGCATGCGCGACCAGGGCATGGTGACCGCCGCCGGCGGCCGTACCAACCTGCTGGAAGAATTCCGCGTCATCAAGCGTCCGCTGCTCAAGCGCGCGTTCGCCGAACGGGCGCCTGGCAAGAACCCCGGCAACCTGATCATGATCACCAGCTCGCTGCCGGGTGAAGGCAAGACCTACAGCTCGATCAACCTGGCGATGAGCATCGCCATGGAACTGGACCATACCGTGCTGCTGGTCGATGCCGACGTGGCCCGGCCATCGGTCATGCGCACCCTGGGCCTGCCGGCCCAGCGCGGCTTGATGGACATCCTGGTCGACGACAGCCTCGACGTAGCGGACGTATTGCTGCGCACCAACGTCGATACCCTGGCCATCCTGCCGGCCGGCACCAGCACCCCGCACGCCACCGAATTGCTGGCCAGTTCGGCGATGACGGCCCTGGTCAACGAACTGGCCAATCGCTACCCAGACCGCGTCATCATCTTCGATTCGCCGCCGCTGCTGCTGACCAGCGAATCGCGCGAGCTGGCCAGCCACATGGGCCAGATCGTGGTCGTGGTGGAAGCCCAGACCACCACCCAGCATGCGGTGAAGGAAGCGCTGCAGCGCCTGGAAGGCTTCGACAACGTCAACCTCGTCTATAACAAGACCCGCGATCTGCCCGGAATCGAAGAAACGTATGACTATCACTATGGCTGAACAGCGCCGGACGCGCCGCACCGCGGGCGCGTTGCCACGCCTGCTGCCGTTGGCGGCGGCCATGCTGGTGGCGGCTCCTGCGAGTCACGCCCAGCAGTGGACCGTCACGCCCAGCGTCGGGCTCTATGAAACCTACACCGACAACGTCGATCTGCGTGACGACGAACTGGCCAGTTCCCAGTGGATCACCGAGGTGCGTCCATCCCTGGCGATCAGCGGCGAGAGCCGCCGTCTCAAGGTCAATGCCTTTGCCAGCTGGAGCCAGTACGCGTACAGCGACAAGGACAGCGTCATCGATCCGACCGAGAGCCAGCGCCGCTATGCGGCTGACCTGCAGGGCACGCTGGTCGACCAGATGCTGTATGTGGATGTCAAGGCCAGTCGTGACAGGAGAAACATCTTGCCCTTCGGGCCCGGCGCCCAGAACAGCCCGTTCACGCGCGACAACCAGACCGACGTCAAGACCTGGAGCATCAGCCCCTATCTCGTGCGCCGCATCGGGCGTGACGCCACCATGCAGCTGCGTTACACCCGTGACTCGGTCGACTCCGGCCTGCGCAACCTGTTCGGCACCAGCACCGGCGACACCGTCCTGTTCAACCTGGCCAGCAGCGCCGAGCTACGCGGACTTGGCTGGGGCCTGAACTACACGCGCCAGGACATCGAGAACCGCCTGGTCGGCGAATCCTCGTCCGAATCGGTGAACGGGTCGCTGCGCTACCGCTTCTCGCGCACCTGGACGGCGACGGCGACTGCCGGCTACGACCGCTACGACTTCGAGGGGCCCGGCCCCGGTTCGTCGGGCCGCAACTGGTCGGTGGGCGGGATCTGGACGCCAAGCACGCGTACCAGCGTGCAGGCCTCGATCGGGCGCCATCTGTATGGCCAGACGGGCTCGCTGTCGGCGACCTTGCGCGCGCGCCGCACGGTATGGGACATCCAGTACGGCGACTCGATCACGTCGTCGCGCTCGCAATACCTGTTGCCGGCGGCGGTCGACACCGCCGCCATGCTCGACCGCCTGTTCGGCAGCATGTTCCCGAACGCGCTTGAGCGCGAACGCGCGGTCGCTGCCTATATGCAGGCCAATGGCTTGCCAGCGAGCATGGCCAACGACATCAATTACCTGAGTAACCGGTATGCACGCGACAAGCAGTTGCGCGCGTCGGTAGCTTGGCGCGCCCAGCGCGCTACCGCGCTGCTCAGTGCTTACCGCGGCGAGCGCCGGGCCGTGTCCGACCAGCAGAGCGACAGCCCCTTGTTGGGCAACTCGCTGTCTTCGCTCAACGACAACGTACGCCAGCACGGCGGGAGCATGACATATACCCATCGTCTCGATGGCCGCTCGAATCTCCAAGGCGGCGCCAATTATCGCTACTCCGAGTCGCTCACCACCGGCATCGAATCGCGCGAACGCCTGTTTTACGTGCGGCTCAACCGGGAGTTCAGCCGTCACCTGAGGGGGAGTCTCGAAGCGCGGCGTTTGAACGGCGGTACCGACTTCACCGGCCGCCGCGACTACACCGAAAACGCCGTAATCGCCAACCTGACCATGACGTATTAAGCGAAGAAAGCCAAGCAGATGTACGAATCCTATTACGGCCTGTCGGCCAAGCCTTTCCAGCTCCGGCCCGATCCGCACTTCTTCTTCGGCTCGAAGGGCCACAAACGCGCCATGGCCTACCTCGAGTACGGCCTGTCGCAGGGCGAGGGCTTCATCGTCATCACGGGTGAGGTCGGCGCCGGCAAGACCACCCTGGTGCGCAACCTGCTTAACCGCCTGCCGCTGGACCAGATCGTGGCCGCCCACATCGTCAACACCAGCCTCGATCCGGAGGATACGCTGCGCATGGTGGTCTCGGCCTTCGGCCTGCCCTATGAAGGCGCCAGCAAGGCCGAGCTTCTGAATCGCCTGGAGCAGTTCTTGCGCAGCGTCGACCGCCAGGGCAAGCGCGCCCTGCTGGTGATCGACGAGGCGCAGAACCTGAACGCGCGCACGGTCGAAGAGCTGCGCATGCTGTCCAATTTCCAGACCGACGACCGCTCGCTGCTGCAAACCTTCCTGCTCGGCCAGCCCGAGTTTCGCGCCACCCTGCACAGCCCCACCATGCAGCAACTGCGCCAGCGCGTGATCGCCAGCTACCACCTGGGGCCGATGGATGCGCAAGAGACCCGCGCCTACGTCGAACACCGCCTGGCCACGGTTGGCTGGAAGGGTGATCCGTCGTTCGACGACGACGCCCACGCCGCCATCTACGCCTACAGCGGCGGCATCCCGCGCAAGACCAATACCCTGATGGACCGCGTGCTGCTGATGGGTTACCTGGAAGAGCTGCGCGCCTTCACCGGCGCCCATATCGGCGACGTGGTGCGCGATATCTCGGACGAATTCCAGGCCCCGGACGGGCTGGGCGAGCCCGATCCTGCCGCCACCCGCGATACCTCTGGCCGGCATGACCTGCAGCATGGCGAACGGCGCGGCGCCAGCGTCGAGCAGCTCGACGAACGCATGATGCGCCTCGAGAAATCGATCGTATCGGTGCTGTCGATCCTCAAGAAGATCGCCGCCACCCCACCCGGCGCAGCGCGCCACATGGACAACCAGGACTGATTTTTCCAGGAAAGGACACGGCAATGAACATGACCACTCCCGCAGCCCGCCCGCGTCCCGCGCCGGGCGAAAAGATCCGCAATGCGATGACTTGCGACGTCGAGGATTACTTCCAGGTCTCGGCCTTCGCGCCCTACATCGACCGCGCCAGCTGGCCCACCCGCGAGTGCCGGGTCGAGGCCAATATGGAATGCATCCTGGCCTTGTACGAACGCCACGGCGTGCGCGCGACCTTCTTCACCCTGGGCTGGATCGCCGAGCGTTACCCTGCCATGGTGCGCCGCATCGTCGAGGCCGGCCACGAACTGGCCAGCCACGGCTACAGCCACCTGCGCGCCTCGGACCAGAACCGCGCCGAATTCGACAACGATATCCGTTCCAGCAAGGCCCTGCTGGAAGACATCGGCGGCCAGGCGGTGGTCGGCTACCGCGCGCCGAGCTTCTCGATCGGCCATGCCAACCTGTGGGCGCTCGACGCGCTGCACGAAGCCGGCTACAAGTACAGCTCGAGCATCTACCCGATCGCCCACGACCACTACGGCATGCCGGACGCGCCGCGTTTCGCCTTCTATCCGAACGGCCCGGACGGCCTGCTTGAAGTGCCGATCACCACCGTCAAGATGGCCGGCCGCAACCTGCCGGCCGGCGGTGGCGGTTATTTCCGCCTGCTGCCCTACGCCCTGTCACGCTGGATGATGGCCAAGGTCAACCGCGAAGACCGCGAACCGGCCCTGTTCTACTTCCATCCATGGGAAGTCGATCCCGGCCAGCCGCGCCCTGCCGGCCTGGGCGCCAAGGCGCGCTTTCGCCACTACATCAATATCGACCGCATGGAGCGGCGCCTGGAATGCCTGGCGCGTGACTTCGAGTGGGACCGCATGGACCGTATTTTCCTGGACAAGCCATGAATTCGATCATCGAAGCGGCGCAGGCCAGGCGCGCGGCGCCGGGCACCGCCGCCGGCACGCCGACCCTGCACCTGATGCAGCCGCAGGATGCGGCGCGCTGGGACGCCTTCGTGCGCGCCTGCCCAAGCGCCACCTTCTTCCACCTGTCGGGCTGGCAGCGCGTTATCGAGCAATCGTTCGGCATCAAGACCTGGTTCTATTTCGTCGAGCAGGACGGCCAGATACAGGGCGTGCTGCCGCTGGCCGAGATCAAAAGCCGGTTGTTTGGCCACTCGCTGGGCGCGATGCCGTTCTGCGTGTATGGCGGCGTGGCCGCGCTGGACGACATCGCGCGCCTGATGCTCGACCAGGCAGCCGACGCCCTGGCCAAACAGCTGGGCGTGGGCCACCTCGAATACCGCGCCATGCAGCGCGCCCATCCGGACGACCCTGCCTGGCATACCAAGGAACTGTACGTCACCTTCCGCAAGGAGATCACGAGCGACGACGAGACCAACCTGAACGCGATCCCGCGCAAGCAGCGTGCCATGGTGCGCAAGGGGATCAAGCTGGGCCTCAAGGGCGTGGTCGAGGATAATGTCGAGCGCATGTTCGAGGCCTATGCCACCAGCGTGCTGCGCCTGGGCACCCCGGTGTTCCCGAAAAAATACTTCGCCCTGCTGCAGCAGACCTTCGGCGCCGAGTGCGAAGTGCGCTCCATCTATACCGACGACGACCGCCTGGTGGGATCGGTGCTGTCGTTCTACTGGCGCGACGAAGTCGTGCCATATTACGGCGGCGGCACCGACCTTGCGCGCTCGGTGGCCGGCAACGACTTCATGTACTGGAACCTGATGCAGGCGGCAGCCGCGCGCGGCTGCCGCCTGTTCGACTTCGGCCGCAGCAAGCTCGGCACCGGCGCCTACGACTTCAAGAAGAACTGGGGCTTCACGGCCCAGCCGCTGCCCTACGAATACAAGCTGTATGCCTCGAGCTCGCTGCCGGACAACAATCCGCTGAACCCGAAATACCAGTTGTTCATCAAGATGTGGAAAAAGCTGCCGCTGCCGGTGGCGAATTTCCTCGGTCCCTACATCGTGCGCAACCTGGGGTAATGTCGTGCAAGACCTGCTGCTGCTGATCCACCGCATCCCCTACCCGCCCAACAAGGGCGACAAGATCCGCTCGTACAACCTGCTCAAGCACCTGGCGCGCGACTACCGGGTGCACCTGGCCACGTTCGTGGACGACGCCGACGACTGGCAGCACGTGCCGACCGTCGAGGCGATGTGCGCCAGCAGCCACTTCGCGGCCTTGAATCCAATGCTGGCGCGAGTGCGCAGCCTGGGTGCGCTGCTCAAGAACCGCTCGCTGTCATTGGACTATTACGAGGACGCGGGTCTGCAACGTTGGGTTGACCAGACAGTCGTCGCGCATGCGATCAAGCGGGTGCTGGTGTTTTCGTCGGCGATGGCGCAGTACGCCGACAAGTACCCGCAGGCGCGGCGCGTGATCGACTTCTGCGACGTCGATTCGGACAAATGGCGCCAGTACGCCGACAAGAAATCCTGGCCCATGAGCTGGCTGTACCGGCACGAGGCACGCCAGTTGCTGCGCTACGAGCGCCAGGTGGCCAGCCAGTACGATGCCTCGCTGTTCGTCTCGCACCCCGAAGCCGATCTGTTTCGCCAGCTGGCGCCCGAAAGCGTGGAACGCATCGGCCACTTCAGCAACGGCGTCGACACCGATTACTTCTCGCCTGAACACGAGTTGGCCAACCCCTACGCCCCTGACGAACGGCCGCTGGTGTTCACCGGCGCCATGGATTACTGGCCGAACGTCGATGCGGTGCAGTGGTTCTGCGACGAGGTATTCCCGCTGCTGCGCCGGCAAGATCCCGACTTGCGCTTCTATATCGTCGGCTCGCGCCCGGCGCCGCAGGTCCAGGCGCTGGCCCAGGTGGCGGGCGTGACCGTCACCGGCACCGTGCCCGACGTGCGCCCTTACATCCGCCACGCACGGGCGGCGGTGGCGCCGCTGCGCATCGCGCGCGGCATCCAGAACAAGGTGCTCGAAGCGATGGCGATGGCCACCCCGGTGGTGGTCTCGCCGCAGGCACTCGAAGGCATCGCGGCCGAACCGGGCCGCGAGCTGCTGCTGGCGGCCGATGCGCAGGACTTCGCCGACGCTGTCGGGCAGCTGCTCGGGCGTGCTGACAACACCATGGGCCTGGCCGCGCGCGCCAGGGTCGAACACCATTACAGCTGGCCCAGCAACCTGGCCTGCATCGGGGAGAAACTCGAATGCTACTGAAATCATCACCCGTGGCGCCTGGCGCCCCGATCCTGTCGCGCGCCCCCAGCCCGGCCCTGGCGCTGCTGGTGCTGGCCATGCTGGCGCCGTTCGTCCTGTACTACGGCACCGCCGCTTCGATGGTGTCGATCTGGAACAGCTCCGAGACCTTCGCCCACGGCTACGCCATCCTGCCGATCAGCCTGTGGCTGATTTGGCGCCGGCGCGAGCGCTTCGGCCAGATTCCCGCCAGCCCGTATACCCCGGCCCTGCTGCTGCTGGCGCTGCTCGGGGCCGGCTGGCTCGCCGGCCACATGGGCGACGTCTCGGTGGTGATGCAGTACTGCTTCGTGGCGATGATCCCGACCGCGGCGCTGGCCCTGTTCGGGCCGCGCCTGGCGGGTGCCTTCGCCTTCCCACTGCTGTTCCTGCTGTTCGCGGTGCCGTTCGGCGAGATCTTCGTCGAGCCGCTGATCCATCTCACCGCCGACTTCACCGTATGGGCGGTGCAAGCCACCGGCATTCCGGTGCTGCGCAACGGCACCCGCTTTGACCTGCCCACCGGCTCGTGGTCGGTGGTGGAAGCCTGCAGCGGCATCCGCTACCTGATCTCGTCGATCACGCTGGGCAGCCTGTATGCCTATCTCACCTACAGCAGCAACCGCCGGCGCGCCGTGTTCATCGCGCTGTCGATCGTGGTGCCGATCGTGGCCAACGGCCTGCGCGCCTACATGATCGTGATGATCGGCCACTACAGCAGCATGGAACACGCGACCGGCGTCGACCACCTGGTCTACGGCTGGCTGTTCTTCGGCCTGATCATGTTCATCATGTTCTGGCTCGGCAGCTTCTGGCGCCAGGATGACCAGCCGGCCCCGGTCGCGCCGCGCAGCGACGCGGCCGCCGGTGCCCAGGCCGGCGCCGGTGCGGCGCGCCTGATGCCGATGGCGGTCGCCGTGATCGTGGTGCTGGCCCTGTGGCCGGCCTTCTCGGCCATCAATGCGCGCGCCAACCACAATCCGGCGCCGGTGCAGCTGGCCGAACCCGCGATTCGCCTCGACCAGGCGGCTGGCTTCCCCGACTGGCAGGTGCGCTTCATGGAACCGGATGCGCGCCTGCTGCGCACCTGGCAGGTGCCGGGCGCCGACCGCCCGGTGCGCCTCGAGGTGCTGTACTACCGCAACCAGGACAAGCAGAAGGGCTTGATCAGCTCGGTCAATCGCCTGACCGGCGACAAGGACGCCTTCCATCCGGTCTCGGGCAGCATCCGCAGCGAAACGCTTGGTGGGCGCACGCTGCCGCTGCGCGAGACCGTGCTGTCCAGCCGCGACGGCAAGCTGCTGGTATGGCAGTCCATGTGGGTCAATGGCGACTACCTGACCAGCAATGTGGCCGGCAAGCTGCGCCAGGCCCAGGGACGGTTGCTGTTCGGCGGCGACGATGGCGCCCTGGTGCTGCTGGCCGCGCCCTATAATGACAATCCGGACGCCGCGCGCGCCGCCATGCGCACCTTCCTGGTGGGCCACTTCGGCGCGGTGGATGCCGCACTCCAGGCGACCCGGGAACGTTGAGCATGGCCGCAATCGCTTCATTCGCGCACAGCGGCCAGCCGCCGCTGGTGGTGCACCTGATCTATCGGCTCGACATCGGCGGCCTGGAAACGCTGCTGGTCGACACCATCAACCGCATGCCGGCCGAACGCTACCGGCACGCGGTGGTGTGTCTGACCGACTACACCGACTTCGCCGGGCGCATCACACGCCCGGGCGTGGAACTGTTCGCGCTGCACAAGCCGCCCGGCGCCGCGCCACGCACCCACCTCGACCTGTGGCGCCTGCTGCGCCGCCTGCGCCCGGCGATCCTGCACACCTATAACCTGGGCTGCTACGAATATGGCGCCACCGCGCTCGGCGCCGGGGTACCGGTGCGGATCCACGCCGAACACGGGCGCGATGCCGGTGACCCACAAGGCCTGAACCGCAAGCACAATCTGCTGCGGCGCCTGCTGGCGCCCTGCATCGACCGCATCGTCCCGGTCTCGCGCGACCTGCACGACTGGCTGCGGGGCACCGTCGGCATTGCACCGGGCAAGCTGGCCTTGATCGATAACGGCGTCGACACCGAGCGTTTCCGCCCGGTCCGTTCGGGAGATGTCGCCGGCGAGCCATGGCGGGACGACCCCGATGCCTTCGTGATCGGCAGCGTCGGCCGCCTGCAGGACGTGAAGGACCAGGCCACGCTGATCCAGGCCTTCGCCCTGCTGCGCCGCATGCTGCCGCAAGACTGCCCGCGCCTGCGCCTGGCGCTGGTCGGCGATGGTCCGCTGCGCGCGGCGCTCGAAGCGCAACTAGTGGCCGCCGGCTTGCAGGACTGCGTGTGGATCGCCGGCGCGCGCGCCGACGTGGCGCCGCCGATGCGCAGCTTCTCGCTGTTCGCCCTGTCTTCGATCGCCGAAGGCACGCCGGTCACCCTGCTCGAAGCGATGGCCAGCGGCCTGCCGGTGGTGGCGAGCGCGGTCGGCGGCATCCCCGACCTGGTGCAGGATGGCGCGATGGGCACGCTGGTGCCGGCGCGCGATCCGGTGCAGCTGGCCGAGGCGCTGGCCGCCTATGTGCGCCAGCCGGCGCTGGCCGCCGCCCACGGCGCGGCCGGCCGCGCCCACGTTGAACGGCGCTACAGCATGCGCGCCATGCTCGACGCCTATATGGCCCTGTACGATGGCCTGTGCCAGACCAAGATGAAAACGAATAAAGCGATCACACCATGTGCGGAATAGTCGGACTGTTTGATACCCGTGGCCAGCGCGTCATCCCGCGCGAGCTGCTGCACCGGATGAACGAATCCCAGTTCCACCGCGGTCCGGTGGAAGGCGACCTGCACCTCGAACCGGGCCTGGGCTTCGGCCACCGCCGCCTGTCGATCATCGCCCTCGAGGCCGGGCTGCAACCGCTGTTCAACGAGGACGAAACCATCGCCCTGGTGTTCAATGGCGAGATCTATAATTTCCGCGAACTGCGCACCGAGCTGCAGGCGCTGGGCCATGTGTTCCGCACCCCGTCCGACAGCGAGACCATTGTCCACGCCTACGAACAATGGGGCGAGGACTGCGTGCGGCACCTGCGCGGCATGTTTGCGTTCGCGATCTGGGACCGCCCGCAACAGACCCTGTTCCTGGCGCGCGACCGCCTGGGGATCAAGCCAATGCACTACGCGCTGCTCGACGACGGCATGTTCGCCTTCGGCTCCGAACTCAAATCGCTGCTGTGCATGCCGAACCTGAAGCGCGAGATCGACCCGCTTGCGGTTGAAGAATACTTTGCCTACGGCTACGTGCCCGAGCCGCGCACCATCTTCACGGGCGCGCGCAAGCTGCTGCCGGGCCACACGCTGACCCTTCACGTCGGCCAGCCGCTGCCTGCCTCGAAGCAGTACTGGGACGTGCCGTTCACGCCGCACCAGCAGATGACCGAGCGCGATATGGAAGGCGAACTGATCGCGCGCCTGCGCGAGGCCGTGCAAAGCCACCTGATCGCCGACGTGCCGCTGGGCGCCTTCCTGTCGGGTGGGGTCGATTCGAGCGCGGTGGTGGCGATGATGGCCGGCGTCTCGCAAGAGCCGGTGAACACCTGCGCGATCGCCTTCAACGATCCGGCCTTCGACGAGTCGCAATACGCACGCCAGGTGGCCGAACAATACAAGACCCGGCACCAGAGCGAGACGGTCGACACCGACGACTACGGCCTGCTCGACACGCTGGCCTCGCTGTACGACGAACCGTATGCCGACAGCTCGGCCATCCCGACCTACCGGGTGTGCCAACTGGCCCGCAAACGGGTGACGGTGGCCCTGTCGGGCGACGGCGGCGACGAGAACTTCGCCGGCTACCGCCGCCACCGGATGGCGATGGGCGAGCAGCGGGTACGCTCGATGCTGCCGCTGGCATTGCGAAAGCCCGTGTTCGGCCTGCTTGGCAAAGCCTACCCGAAGGCCGACTGGGCGCCGCGCGTGCTGCGCGCCAAGACCACCTTCGAGGCGCTGGCGCGCGACCTGACCGAGGGTTACTTCCATGGCGTCTCGGTCAACAACGACCGCGTGCGCGAGGAGCTGTTCTCGGACGGCTTCCGCCAGCGCCTGCAAGGCTACCGCGCGGTCGAGGTGATGCGCGGCTACGCCGCCGACGCCCCCACCGACGATCCGCTGTCGCTGGTGCAGTACCTGGACATGAAGACCTACCTGCCGGGCGACATCCTGACCAAGGTCGACCGTGCCAGCATGGCGCACGCGCTCGAGGTGCGGGTGCCGCTGCTGGACCACCAGTTCGTCGAATGGGTCTCGGGCCTGCCATCGAGCAGCAAGCTGCGCAACGGCGAGGGCAAGCACATCTTCAAGAAGGCGCTCCAGCCCTATCTGTCTGACGACATCCTGTATCGCAAGAAGATGGGCTTCTCCATCCCGCTCGCGGCCTGGCTGCGCGGCCCGCTGCGCGAGACCATGCGGCGCGCGGTGCTCAATCCGGCGCTGCTCGACACCGGCATCTTCAATGCCGGCTTCCTGAAGCGGATGGTGGACGAACACCAGGCCGGCACCAAGGACCATGCGGTGACCTTGTGGTCGGTGCTGATGTTCAACGCTTTCCTGCGCAAGAATGGCGCCAGCGCCACCTGACCCGGGGAAAAAATGGAAACTCTGTTATGGGCGCTGAACCTCGGCGCGTTGGTCGTGTTATGCCGATGGGCACTCAAACAGGACAATTCGGGCCCTCGCTCGAAACCACCTGGCAAGGACCGCTAGATGCGTGATTTGTTCATGTTGGCGATCCTGCCGCTGCTGATGTATGTGGTGGTGAAACGTCCTTTCATCGCGGTGGGCATGTGGGTCTGGACCGCACTGTTCTACCCGAACGCCTGGGTGTATGGCCCCGCCAGCGGGATTCGCTACAACCTGCTGTTCTCGGCCCTCGGCGTGATCAGTTACCTGATGATGAAGAACAAGCCCCGGGTACGCTTCGGCGTGGTGGGCTGCTGCATCCTGCTGTTCTTCGCCTGGACCACCATCACCACCATGGCGACCATCGGCATCCCGGCCACCACATGGGAATACTGGAACCGGTTCGCCAAGGTGGTGCTGCTGTTCGTGTTCGTGGTGTTGATCGTGGAGAAAAAACTCCACGTCGACTTCCTGCTGTGGTGCCTGGTGCTCTCGGTCGGCTTCTACGCCAACCTCGAAGGCATCAAGTACATCGTGACAGGCGGCGGCCACATGATCGCCGGCTTCCATGGCCACGCCCTGGGCGACCGCAACGAGCTGTCGATCGCCTTCGTCATGACCTTGCCGATCTGTTTCTACCTGCTGGGAGAATACGGCCGTACATCACGCGCGATCAAGTACGCGCTGTTCGGGACCATCGCCCTGCTGGTCATTTCCGTGATCGGCACCCAGTCGCGTGGCGGATTCATCGCGCTCACGGCGCTGGGCGTCTACCTGTTCATGAAGAGCGAGCGCAAGACCGTGCTTGCGCTGGGCATCGTGGTGCTGGCCATCGTCGTCATGCAGCTCGCGCCCCCGGAATGGACGGAACGCATCAACACGATCGAAGAAGCGAACCAGGACGAATCGTTCATGGGGCGGGTTGTGGCCTGGAAGCTGAGCTTCATCATGGCGATGCAGAATCCGATTACCGGCGGCGGATTCAAGACGCTCGAATACTTCCCGGTCTGGCAGGAGCTGTCCAGGTCGTTCTTCTCGTATCCGTGGTTCTACACCGCCGATGCCCTGCCCAACCCGGTCGCTGCGCATGCCGCCCACAGCATCTACTTCCAAGTCCTGGGAGATCACGGCTTCGTCGGTCTGTTCCTGTTCCTGGTCATCCTGGGAGGTTCATTCCTGAGCGCGCGCAGCATATCGAAGCAGGCCAAGGCACTCGATATCGCCTGGCTGCGCAATCTCGGGGTCGCGCTGCAACTGAGCATTTTTTCGTTCGGGCTTGGTGGCGCAGCGCTCAGTTTCGCCTATTTCGACATGATCTACGCTCTCATCGGCCTGGTCCTGGTCCTGACTCTGCGCATCCTTCCGGCGCTGCGCGCCGACATGAAGCAATGAACCAGAACCTGCTGAAAGGAATGTTCATCCTACTCGTGATCCTGGATCACAACGATTTCGCACGCGGTGTCATTCCCGGCTTCCTGAAAGGCTTTGGCTTCCATGTGATGGGATTCATGATGATTCCCTTCCTGCGTGCGGCCGGTCCACTTGATCGCAAGTTCATGCAGTACCTGTTCCGCCTGTACTATCCTTTCCTGCTGGTCGCGACGATCATGAGCGTGATCGTCGCCTTCATCACCCCGATCCCCGCGCTGGTACAGGTGGGACGCTGGGCCTTGGCCTTGTACAGTGGTAATGCCGACATCGTGAAGGATGCCACCCACATGGCCTTGCTGTGGTTCCTGCCTTCGTTCATCGCGCTGATCGTCCTGCGCACCTGCCTGGAAAACACCGCCGGCTGGGTGAAGACCACGGGCATCCTGGCGGCCTGCCTGGTCCACCCCTTCATCGGCAGCCTGGCGCCGTCCATCCAGGACTATTTGCCGCTGGGCCTGCTCCCCGCGCTGTATGTCCTGCCGCTGGCATACCTGGGGATCTTCTTGCATAAGAGATATTTTCAGGGATTGGGGACGGCGAATGCGCTCATCCAGAGCAGCATCGCCTTCATCCTCGTCAAGGCATGCCAGATGCATTTTGGCTTCAGCAACGAAATCGGATTTGCCGCCGTTGCTGGCGCCGACGACTGGCTGGCGCTGCTGTGCAACGATGCCGAAGCCATTACCGGGGTGCTGATGCTGTTCCAGGCCAGCCGCCTTCCGCTGGGCCGGCTGGTCGAGGCGTTCGGCAAATACAGCCTGCAGGTCTACCTGCTGCATGCCTTCGTCGCGTTCGGCATCTACCGGCTCGCGCTGGCCGTGGCGCTGCCCTCGACCTCGGTGCCCTTGGCCTTCATGCTGACCCTGGCGGCGACTGCCATGCTGACCCTGGCACTGGCCAAGGCCAGCATGGCGCTGCCGCGCATCCGGCAATTCGTCTTTCCACATAGCTGGCAAGATCTCACCCACTGGTCGGCCACGCCCACCATTCCAGCAACACCCATGCGGCCGGCCGACAAGGCCGACATGGTTGGAGGAGACAAGCTTCAATGACATTCAATCGGTTGTTCTCTCCGGTAACACGCTGGATCATTCGCCTCGCGGCGCGGATGGTCGCGGCGTGGCCTGGTCGGAATAAATTCCTGGTCATCAACTATCACCGCATCCTGCCGACGCCCGATGCCATGCTCGGACCGGAACCCGACGTCGCCACCTTCCGCTGGCAGATGGAATTGCTCGCGAGCTGCTTCAACGTGCTGCCGCTCGGCGCCGCGGTACAGGCCAGCGCCGCCGGGCAGCTGCCCCCCCGCGCGGCCTGCATCACCTTCGACGATGGCTACCGTTCGCTGCATGACCTGGCGTTGCCGGTTCTGCGCGAATTCAGGCTGCCGGCGACCGTGTTCATTACCACCGGCCATATTGACCAGGGCAATATGTGGAATGACCGTATCGTCGAGACAGTGCAGGCCATGGCGGCCGACCAGCTCGACCTGACGGACCTCGGCCTGGGGACCTATGCCCTGCATGGCGTAGCCCAGCGCAGGGCGGCGATCGCCACGCTTACCGAGCGCGCCAAATACCTGCCGCCAACGGCGCGCCAGGCGGTGGTGGACCGTCTCGGGCTGCTGGCGGGCCAGGGGACAGGGCCCGAGCTGATGCTCACGCGCGAGATGGTGCTGAACCTCGAGCGCAGCGGCATCGAAATCGGCGCCCACACAGTGTCACACCCGATCCTCACCAGCCTGGACGACGACGACGCGCGCGCCGAGATCGCCGGCTGCAAGGCCGAGCTGGAAGCCATCCTCGGCAAGCCGGTGCCCCTGTTTGCCTATCCGAACGGCAAGCCAGGCAAGGACTACGATGCCCGCCATGTGGCGATGGTGCGCGAGGCCGGCTACGATGCCGCCTTCACTACCGAAGTCGGCGCCATCACTCGCGACCACGACCGCTTCCAGCTGCCGCGCAGCCGGCCGTGGGATATCACACCCCTGGGCTTCGGCATGCGGCTGGTGCAGTGGCTGGCGCAGGGACATGCACGATGATAAATAATGAAATGACCACCAAACGCGTCCTCTTGATCGCTTTCCATTTCCCGCCACAAGCCGCCAGCAGCGGCATCCAGCGCACGCTCAGCTTTTCCAAACATATCGGCCGCCACGGCTGGGACCCGATGGTGCTGTCGGCCCATCCGCGCGCCTACAGCCAGCAGAATCCCTCGCAACTGGCCAGCGTGCCGGCCGAGCTGGTGGTCAGCCGCGCTTTCGCCCTCGACGCCAAGCACCATCTCGGCATCAAGGGCCGCTATCCCGGCGTGCTGGCCCTGCCCGACCGCTGGAGCACCTGGTGGTTCGGCGCGATCCCGGCCGGGCTGGCGCTGATCCGGCGCTACAAGCCGCAACTAATCTGGTCGACCTTCCCGATCTCGACCGCGCACCTGATCGGCCTGACCTTGCACCGCCTGACCGGCCTACCGTGGATCGCCGACTTCCGCGACCCGATGCTGCAGCCGACCTATCCGGCGTCCGGCCTGCAGCGCCGCCTGTACGCCTGGATCGAGCGCCAGGCGATCACGCGCTGCCACGCCGCGGTGTTTACGACCGCGAGCGCGATGGAGTCTTACCGGGCCCGCTTTCCCGACATCGCGCCGACCAAGTTCCATGTGATCGAGAATGGCTACGACGAGGACGGCTTCAGTCACGACTCTGCGCCCGCAGCGGCGCCGGCGCCGGTACCGCCGACGCGGCGCCTGCTGCTGGTGCACAGCGGCGTTCTATACCAGGACGGACGCGACCCCACGCCCTTCCTTCAGGCAGTCGCCGCCCTCAAGCGCGCGGGGCAGGCTGATGCCGCCGCGCTGCGCATCGTGTTGCGGGCGCCGGGCAATATGGCCGATATCGCGGCCATGGTGGAGCAGGCCGGCGTGCCCGACATCGTCGAAGTCGCGCCACCGGTGCCCTACCGCCAGGCGCTCGACGAGATGCTGGCCGCCGATGGCCTGATGGTGTTCCAGGGAGCGATGTTCAACACCCAGATCCCGGCCAAGATGTATGAATACTTCCGCGCCCGCAAGCCGATCATCGGCTTGGTCGACCCCGCCGGCGAAACCGCGCGCGTGCTCGGCCGCGCCGGCTTCGACGACCTGGCGTCCACCGACTCGGCCGCGGCGATCGCTTCGGTCCTGGCGCGCTTCATCGACAAGGTGCGCAGCGGCCAGGCCGCGGTCGCCAGCGAAGACTTGATCCGCTCGTCGTCGCGCCAGCACCGCGCCAGCGAACTGGCAGCGGTGTTCGACGCCGCGGCGCGTTGATAAAAGGGGACGCAGCTAGTGCTCGAATACATACAAACACAGTCAATCACACCATTCTCCTGAAATTAAAAAGACTATAAGACCATGACTATCTTCTGCGGCGCCTACAGTCTCGATCCACGTCATGCCCTGCCCGACGACTTGCTGGCGCAACTGCGCCGCCACTTGTCGCGCACCACTGACGACCAGCCCACCGAATACCGCTCGGGACGCGCCTACCTGGCCCAGGTCGACATCGGCGCCTTCGCCGGCGAAGGCGTGCTGCGCGATGCGCACGATTCCTGCACCATGGTGGCGGGCGAAACGCTGCTGACCGACGGCGACGGCGATCCCGAATGGAACCGCAGCCGCGACCTGGCCCTGCTGCATCCGGCCTTCGGCGCCGACGACCCATTCGCCGCCCTGCGCCGCGCGGCCGGCACTTTCTGCGGCGTGCATTACGACGCCGCGCGCGCGGAGCTCACCCTGTTCGTCGACAAGCTGGGCGTGCGTCCACTGTATATGTGGGGCGGCCCGCAATTCGTCGTGTTCGCGAGCGCCCTGCGCATCCTGGAAGCGGTCCCCCAGGTGCCCAAGCGTTTCGGCATCCGCGGCGTAACCGAGATCGCGGCCCTGAGCTATGCGCTGGCCGATCGCACCCCGTATGACGGCATTGCCATGCTGCGCGCCGGCGAAGCGGTGCGGGTGGGAAGCAACGGCGTCCAGCGCACCCTGTACTGGCGCTGGGACGGCCCGACCGAGCAGCCGACCTACGACGCTGGCGTCAAGCAGGGCTACGACGCCTTCATGGCCGCCATCGCGCGCCGCCAGCGCCGCCCCGGGGTGGCCGCGGCCTTCCTCAGCGGGGGCCTGGATTCGCGCGTCATCGTCGGCGGCCTCGCGGCCGGCGGCAATCAGATACATACGGTCAACTATGCGCCCGACGGCAGCCAGGACCAGGTGTTCGCGCAACTGGTGGCCGACCAGCTCGGACTGCGCCATACCCAGATCGAAACCAATGCCGCCAATGTCGGCCAGGGCTATCGCAAGGACGCGGTCCGTGCCTGGATCCGCGCTACCTTCCCGAGCGGCAAGCCGCCGGTGCTGTGGTCGGGCGACGGCGGCAGCGTGGGGCTGGGCCACGTTTACATGACGCCGCAGATCGTCGCCGCCATGGGGCGCGGCGCAGACGACGCGGCGATCACCCTGTTCACCCAGGGCATACCGCAGCGGATCATCAAGCGCGCCTCGGTCGGCATGGTGGCCGACTTGACCGCCCAGGGCGTGGCCGAAGAGCTGGCGGCGATCGAGAGCCCGGATCCGGGCCGGCGCTTCCACTTGTTCCTGATGGCGAACGACCAGCGCCGCCACCTGGCCCAGCATTTCGAGGACATCGACCTCGAACGGATCGAATTCCACCTGCCGTTCTTCGATGCCGAGTTCATGGCCAGCGTGCTGCGCCTGCCAAACGACTGGTTCATGGCGCACCGCTACTACATGGACTGGCTGAAGCACTTCCCGAATGAGCTGGACGGCATTCCATGGCAAGCCTACCCGGGGCACATCCCATGCACGCTGCCCAGCCCTCCCGGCCTGAAGTACCAATGGGATGTCTACTACGACAAGAAGATGTATGCGCAGATGCGCCGCGCCCACGCCGCGGCGGGCCACCGCATGCTGGCGGCGCCGCGCTTCCCCGACCACCTGATCAGCCGCCCGGTGCTGCGCCTGGCGAGCGTGCTGACGGCGACCGGCCTGCGCGACTACAGCTACCTGATCAAGACCGCCGGCATCTACCAGCGCTACTGGGCCGCGACCGAAGACCAGCGCGCGGCCTGATCAGACCAGCACTTCGACCACATCCGGGTGGCTAAGAAAGCCGCCCGGGCTGGCACTGCGCCCGTAGGCGCCCGACTGAAACACCACCACCAGGTCGCCGACATCGGCACGCGGCAGTTCCATGCGTTCGGCCAGCAGGTCGAGCGGGGTGCACAGCGGCCCCACCACCGACACCGTCTCGCGCTCGGTCCCCGCCATGCGGTTGCCGATCGCGACCGGATAATTCTTGCGGATCACCTGGCCGAAGTTGCCCGAAGCCGCCAGGTGATGGTGCAGGCCGCCATCGGTCACCAGAAAGACCTGGCCGCGCGATTCCTTGCGGTCGATCACGCGCGCCACATACACGCCGGCTTCGCCCACCAGGTAGCGTCCCAGCTCGATCGACAGCCGCGCCTGCGGCAGCGCCACACGCACCCGCGCCGCCTGCAGCGCCAGCCCGGCGCCGATCGGCGCCAGGTCGAGCCGCGTTTCGCCCGCGAAATACGGAATCCCCAGGCCGCCGCCGATATTGAGCATGCGCACCGGGTGCGGGCTGGCGGCCGCCAGTTGCAGCGCCAGGTCGACGGTGCGGGCCTGGGTTTCCACGATCGCGTCGGCCTTCAGGCTTTGCGAGCCGCTGAAGATATGAAAGCCCAGTACGTCCAGCCCCAGCCCGGCGGCCAGCGCCAGCAGGCGCGGGGCGTCTTCGGCATCGATCCCGAACTGCTTGGCGCCGCCACCCATCCGCATGCCCGAGCCCTTGAGCTCGAAGTCCGGGTTGATGCGCAATACCAGCAGCGGCGCGATACCGAGGTCGGCGCCAATGCGCGCCAGCGCGCGAATCTCGCGCTCGGATTCGGCATGCACGCAGACGCCGGCGGCGACCGCCTGGGCCAGTTCGCCGTCGCGCTTGCCGGGGCCGGCGAAGCTGATATTGGCCGGGTCGATCCCGGTGTCCAGCGCCACCCGCAATTCGCCGCCGGAGGCGACGTCCAGGCCGTCGACCAGGCCGGCCAGGTGCTGCACCAGGGCCGGCATCGGATTGGCCTTGATCGAATAATGCAGCTCGACCTCAGGCGGCAGTTGCGCGCGCAGCGCCTGCACACGCCTCGTCACCAGGGCGCGGTCATAGGCATAGAACGGGGTCTGGCCGACGCGCTGGACCAGGCGCGTGAGCGCCATGCCGCCCACTTGCAGGCAGTCGTCGGCGACCTCGAACAGGGTCTGGGCGGCGTGGATCGGCTTGGTGCTGCTCATGGTGTGGTGCTTTCGAACAGGTGGAGGAAGGCGGCGCGCAGTTGCACGCGGTCGAACTTGCCGTTCGGGTTGCGCGGGAACGGCTCGGCGCGCAGGGCGATATGGGCCGGGACCATCCAGGCCGGCAGGCTGCGCTGGCATTGCTTGAGCAGCGCGGCCGTTTCAAGACCGGCGTCATGCGGCTGCGCCAGCAGCACGATGGCCTGGCCCAGGACCGGATGCGGCACGCCGAAGGCGACCGCCTCGGCCACCAGGCCGCTGGCGTGGGCCGCTTCCTCGACCTCGCTCGGACTGACGCGGTAGCCCGACACCTTGATCATGTCGTCGCTGCGGCCGATGAAATACAGATAGCCCTCGGCATCCATGCGCACCGTATCGCCCGACCATACCGCCATCTCGGCCAGCGGCAGCGCCGGATCACGCCCCGGCGCCGGGCGGAAGCGCTCGGCGGTCTTGGCCGGATCGTTCCAGTAGCCCAGCGCTACCAGCGCGCCGCGGTGTACCAGCTCGCCCGGCTCGTCCGGCGCGCACGGCGTGCCGTCCGGGCGCACCACCAGCACCTCGGCGTTCGGGATCGCGCGGCCCATCGAATCCGGACGCCGGTCGAGTTCCTCGGGCGGCAGGTAGGTCGAGCGGAAGGCTTCGGTCAGGCCATACATCAGGAACAGGCGCGCTCCCGGCAAGACGGCGCGCAGCGCCGTCACCGTGGTCGCCGGCATGGCCCCGCCCGAATTGGTCAGATAGCGCAGGCTGGTGTCGCGCGGCCAGTCGAGCGCGGCGAGCTGGATCCACAGCGGCGGCACCGCCGCCAGGCCGGTGATGCGCTCCGCGGCCACCGCCTTCAGGATGTCCTTTGCGAACAGGTGGTTCATCAGCACCACCGTGGCGCCGCTGAGGAAGGCCGTGGTCAGCTGGCTCAGGCCATAGTCGAAGCTGAGCGGCAGCACGGCCAGGATGCGGTCATGCGGGCCGTTGCCGAGGTAGCCGGCCACGCTCTGCGCACCGGCCACCATGTTACGGTGCGACAGCACCACGCCTTTCGGCTTGCCGGTGCTGCCCGAGGTGTACAGGATGGCCGCCAGGTCGGTATCGATGGCGCGCCGCGCCGCCAGCCCGGCGGCGTCGACCGGCTGCTGGGCCGCGTCCCAGGCGCACACCGCGATGCCGCGCGCCGCCAGCTCAGGATAGGTCCCCGGCGTGCCGGTGACGAAGATCGTGCGCAGCGCCGGGCAATCGGCCAGCGCCGCGGCCAGCCCGGCCAGGCGCTCGGGCGAGGTCACCAGCACCCGCACCGCGCAATCGGCCAGGATATAAGCCACTTGTGCCGCCTTGAGCAGCGGATTGACCGGCACGAACACGGCGCCGGCGGCGGCGGCGCCGAACAGCGCGGCCACGTTTTCGACCTGCTTGTCGAGGTAGACGGCGACCCGCTCGCCGCGTCCCACGCCGGCCGCCACCAGGGCGCCGGCCGCGTGCTCGACCTGCGCCGCCAGCGCGGCGTAGTCGAGCCGCTGCGCGCCGTGGACGAGCGCCTCGGCGCCGGGCCCGCGGCGCGCGGAGTCGAATATGAAATCGTGGATCAGGTCGGGCATGGTATGGTCTCTCGGGGCGGTCCTTGCCGCCACAGCGCGCAATCTTAACAGCTTGTGCGCTTTTGCCGCCTCCGCCGGCCCCGCAGGAGTCATGATTCGTGGCAAATTTTGCACGTCAGCGGCTATACTCGCCGCATGCCCGCCGCCGCCTCTTCTTCTCTGCGCCCCCGGATTCCGATCGCACCGGTGCTGTCGGCCGCCTCGCTGCGGCGCGCGCGCGGCCCCGGCCTGCCTTCGGTGCTGGAAGCCGGCGCCGCGCGCTGCGTCACCAGCGGCCGGGTGGCGATCGCCCTGGCCCTGCGCGCGATGGACGTGCGAGCCGGCGACCGGGTACTGGTGCCGGCCTGGCACAGCCCCTCGATGATCCCGCCAGTGCTATGGCGCGGCGCCGTGCCGCTGTTCTACCGGGTCGGCCCCGACGGCGCCGCCGACCTGGCCGACATCGCGGCCAAGGCGCCGCAGGCGCGGGTACTGATGGCCACCCATTATTTTGGCTTTCCACAAGACCTGGCGCGCCTGCGCTCACTGTGCGACACCCACGGCCTGCAACTGCTGGAAGACTGCGCGCATGCCTTCATCGGCAGCCACGCGGGCCGGCCACTGGGCTCGTTTGGCGACTATGCGATCGCCAGCACCATGAAATTCCTGCCCGCCTACGAGGGCGGGCTGCTGGTATCGGCGCGCCACGACCTGGAATCGGTCGCGCTGCGCCCGGCCGGCGCCGCCTTCGAGGCCAAGATCGCGCTCAACTCGCTCGAGCGTGGCTTCGACTACGGCCGCCTGGGGCTGCTGCGCACCCTGCTGCGGCCGGCGCTCGCGCTCAAGGACGCGCTGCGCAAGCCGCGCGCGCAAGGCGCTGCGCCCACGGCGCTGGCGCCATCCTCGTCCGACAGCAGCTTCGCGCTCGATCCGGCCTGGATCGACAAGCGGTCGTCATTATTCGCGCGCATGCTGCTGCGGCTGTCCTCGACCACGCGCATCGCCAACTTGCGCCGAGCCCACTACCTGCGCCTGGACGCGGCGCTGCGCGGCCTGCCCGGCATCCGGCCCCTGTATCCGGCCCTGCCGGACGGTGTCTGCCCCTGGGCCTACCCGCTGCTGGTGGAGGATGCCGACGGCCTGGCCGCGCGCCTCGGCGCCGCCGGGGTGCCGGTGGTGCGCTTCGGGCGCCCCCTGTGGCAGGGCGTCGACGCCGCCACCTGCGCCAACGCCCTCCACCTGTCGGGACACGTGCTGGCCCTGCCCTGCCACCAGGAGTTGCGCCCGCGCGAGCTCGACTGGCTGATCGAGGCTGCGCGCCAGGCGGTCGGCGCATGAAATGGCAGTTGTTCCCCGCGGCGCGCTTTCCCGAAATCGCCGAACGCTGGCGCGGCCTGCATGCGCGCGGCCCCGCCAGTGTGCTGCTGGACGTCGACTTCGTGGCACCGCTGGTGGCGCAATTCGCGCCGCCCGGCGCGCTGCTGGCCTGTTGCGAACAGCAGGGCATTACGATTGCGATGGCGCTGGTGACGCCGCATGGACGCGCGGCCTGGGCCACCATGCAGCCCAGCCAGGCCCCGCTCGGCCTGTGGCTGATGGCGCCGGGAGAGGCGCCGGCGCCGCTGCTGGCGGGCCTGCTGCGCGCCCTGCCGGGATTCCCGCTGGTGCTCGGCCTGACCCAGGCCGATCCGATGCTGCTGGCGCGCCCGGCCGACACGCCGCAGCTGCGCACCCTGGACTATATCGAGACCGCGCGCGTCACGCTGGAGGGCGGCTTCGACGCCTACTGGCAGGCGCGCGGCAAGAACCTGCGCGCCAATCTCAAGAAGCAGCGCGCGCGCCTCGAACGCGATTCGGTAGCGCCACGGCTCGAGATCGTGCGCGCGCCGGCGGCGATGGCGGCCGCGGTGGCCCAGTACGGGGCGCTCGAGAGCAGCGGCTGGAAGGCGGGACAGGGCACGGCGGTGCACGCCGATAATGCCCAGGGCCGCTATTATCGCGCCATGCTCGAGGCGCTGTCAGCGCGCGGGGCGGCAAGCGTGTATCGTTACTGGTTTGGCGAGCAGCTGGTGGCGATGGACCTGTGCGTCGAGGATCGGGAAAGCATCGTGGTGCTCAAGACGGCCTACGACGAGAGCGTCGGCGCCGGGCTCTCGCCCACGCTGCTGATGCGCGAGGAAGCCTGCCGCCGCCTGTTCGACGAAGGCCGCCTCGAGCGCCTGGAGTTCTATGGCCGCGTGATGGAATGGCATCTGCGCTGGACCGGGGAGGTACGCACTATGTACCATATCAATTATTACCGCTGGCCGGCGGTGCGGCGCCTGCACGCGATGCGCGAATCGATTCGTGACGCGCGTCGCGCCACGCCCACGGCGGCGCAGTGAACGGAGCAACCATGTATCTCGACCAAGTCAAAACCCTTCTCATCGACGTGCTCGCCCTGGGCCCTGCCGGCCAGGCGCTGGACGCCGATTCACCGCTGCTGGGGAGCCTGCCCGAACTCGATTCGATGGCGGTGGTGACCCTGATCGGCGCGCTCGAAGAGCAGTTCGGCATCATGATCGACGACGACGACATCAGCGCCAGCACCTTTTCCACCCTGGGCAGCCTGGCCGACTTCGTGGCCGCCAAAGCGGCCTGATGTTCCCCGCCGAGCCGCTGTTCCTGGGCACCCCTGGCGGCGCGCGCTTCTGCCTCTACCACCCTCCCCATGGCGTGGCGCGCGGCGCGCTGCTGTACCTGCACCCGTTCGCCGAAGAGATGAACAAGTCGCGCCGCATGGCGGCCCTGGCGGCGCGCCGGCTGGCCGTGCGCGGGGTCGGCGTGCTGCAGCTCGACCTGCATGGCTGCGGCGACAGCGGTGGCGAATTCCATGAGGCGCGCTGGGATGGCTGGCAGGCCGACGTCAAGAGCGGCCTCGACTGGCTGCAGACGCGCCTGGGCCTGCGGGCCGGGCTGTGGGGCCTGCGCCTGGGCGCCCTGCTGGCGCTCGACTACGCGGCGCAGGCCCAGCAGGCACCGGCGCGGCTGCTGCTGTGGCAACCAGTGCTGTCCGGCGCCCAGCACCTGAACCAGTTCCTGCGCCTGCGCGTGGCCGGAGACATGCTGCAGGAAAGCGGTGCATCAGGCGGCGGCACAGCGGCGCTGCGCAAGCGCCTGCAGGCCGGCGAGGTGCTTGAGATCGGCGGCTACGAACTGCATCCGGCGCTGGCGCTGGGACTCGAGGGCGTCGACGCCGCGCGGCTGGCTGCGCCGCGCTGCCGCGTCGACTGGTTCGAGATCGTGGCCGAGGCCGGCCGCCCACCGGCGGCAGCGGCCACGCGCCTGCTTGAAAGCTGGCGCGCGGACGGCGGCGACGTGCGGCTGGCCGCGCCGGGCGGCCCCGCCTTCTGGACCACGCACGAGATCGCCGAAGCGCCGGCCCTGCTCGACGCCAGCGCCGCCCTGTACCCGGAGCTCGCATGATGGCCCCCGCCGAACGCGCCATTTCCTTCGCCTGCGGCGCCGACCACCTGGTCGGCATCCTGAGCCTGCCGCACGATCCCGCCCCGCGCGGCGTGGTGATCGTGGTCGGCGGCCCCCAGGTGCGCTGCGGCAGCCACCGCCAGTTCACCCTGCTGGCGCGCATGCTGGCCGCTGGCGGCACGCCGGTGCTGCGCTTCGATTACCGCGGCATGGGCGACAGCGAAGGCGCGCAGCGCGCCTTCGACCAGGTCGATGACGACCTGCGCGTCGCGATCGACTGCTTCCAGCGCGAAGTACCTGGCCTGCGCGAGGTAGTGTTGTGGGGCTTGTGCGATGGCGCCGCCGCCGCCGCCCTGTATGCGCCGCAGGATGCGCGCGTAGCCGGCCTGGTGTTGCTCAATCCCTGGGTGCGCACCGAGGAAGGCGCCGCGCGCGCCACGCTCAAGCATTACTATCTCGACCGCCTGCGCAATCCGGCGCTGTGGAAGAAGATCGCACAAGGCGGTTTCAACCCGATCAGGGCCGCGACGTCCTTTGTCGGCGTGGCCCGCCGCGCCCTGCTGCCGGCGCCCGTCAAGCCTGATGCGGATTGCGGCGCGGCGCTGCCCGAACGCCTGTATTCGTCGCTGCAACGCTTTGGAGGCCAGGTGCTGGTGGTGCTCAGCGGCGCCGACCTGACGGCCCAGGAATTCAGCGTGGTGGCCGAGGCGCCGCACTGGCGCAGCCTGCTGCAGGAACCGCGCTTCGTGCGCCATACCCTGGCCGGCGCCGATCACACCTTCTCGCGCCGCGCCTGGCATGAGCAGGCCGGCGCCTGGACCGCCGACTGGCTCGCCGGCTGGTGACTCAGCGCCGCAGGCAGGCCGAGAAATCCTCGAACGCTCCGTAGGCGGCAGTGGCCTGGCGCGGCACGCCGCACAGGTCGGGACCAGCGGCGGCGCCGCGGCCGCGTGCAGGCGCCCCGTCCTTCCAGCGCAGGTCGAGCGTGGCCGGGTCGGCGAACAGCCGCCGTTGTGGATGGTAGCCGAGATAGGTCAGCGCGATCGGCGTACTGCGGTTGTGGCCAAGGTCCAGGCGGCCGCCGTCGCGCCCCACCAGGCTGCCATCGACCAGGTTGCCGTCAAGCCGGGCGCTGCTCTCGGGAAAACGTACCTGCACCCCGGCGGTGTCCAACAGGGTGTTGTCGAGGATGCGGCTGCCGGCGCCCCGGTTGACATAGATGCCGGCATCCGAACACGCGGCGACCAGGTTGGCGCGCATCGTCCCCCCTTCATGCTCGACATCGCAGCGCCCGTCGCGGCAATACGGCTTGCCGGTGCCGCCGCCGCCGAACGACAGGCCGACGCGCTGGCCGGGATGACCGCGCAGCAGGTGCTCGCACACGATCACATTGCGCTCGAAGACTGTGTCTGCGGCCGCACCCTTGGCGAAGACACCGTAGCTGACGCCGTCGCCACCGGTCTTGACGAAGTCGGTGACCAGGTTGGCGCGCACGACCCAGCCGCTGGCCGCCACCAGGTCGATCGGTGTGACCGGCTTTCTCGTCTTGCGCACCGCGCTGTTGCTCAAGCTGTTATCAGCGATCAGGCCATCGTCGGGAAAGCCGCCGCGGTCTCCGTTGATCTTGAAGTGGGCATTGAAATCGACGATGGTATTGTTCAGCGCGGCGAACCCTTGCCCCCTGCCGGTCACGTGGAAGGCATGGTCGCAGTCGGCCTGCGGCGTGCAGACGCCGCGGATGGTCAGGTTCTCGAAGCGCCAGTACGGCGCCGCCACCACGAACCCTTCGGCATCGTTGAATTCGATCGTCACGCTGCCCGGCTGCGCGGCGCGTACCACGATCGGGGCGCCCTTGACGCCCGGCCTGCGGGCTTCCAGCTTGCCGCGCACCCGATACACGCCTGGCGCGAAGGTAATGGTGTCGCCCGCCAGCGCCTGCGCGAAGGCTTGCCGCGCTGCCTCGACATCCATCACCGCCAGACCTCTGGTGCCGGCCTGGCCCACCGGCGCAGGCTGGGCGCCCACGGTCAGGGGCGGCAACGGATACAAGCCGCCATCGGCGCCGCGGTCGAGCCGGCGCAGGGTATCGCCCGTCCAGGCACCGGCGCCGGTAATCAAGGCATTGTGGCCGGCGCTGCGGCGCTCGATATAAGGCGCCAGCGCACGCGGCGCCACGCCCTGCCCCTGCAGGTAGAGCAGCACACTTGCGGCGGCCGCGACCACCACCACCAGGAGCACGGCCAGCAGCCGCGCCGGCCTCACGCGCCGGCCTTGATCCCGTGGCGCGCCATCAGGTCATACAGCGTCGGGCGGCTCACGCCCAGCACCTCGGAAGCCTTGACGATATTGCCATCGACCCGGGCCAGCGCCTTGACGATCGCCTTGTATTCGGCCTCGTCGCGCACCTGGCGCAGGTTGATCGGCTGCTCTTCGGCGCCTTCGCCCGGCAAGCCGAGATCGTCGGCCACGATGGTGCTGCCATCGGCCATGATGACCGCGCGCTTGATGTAGTTTTCCATTTCGCGCACATTGCCGGGCCAGCCGTAGGCTTCGATGGCGGCGATCGCATCCGGCGCGAAGTTAAGCACGGCCCGTCCTTCCTGGGCGCAGAACTTGTTCTTGAAATGGTGCGCCAGCAGCGCCGCATCGCCTTCGCGCACCCGCAGCGGCGGGATAGTGACCACGATCTCGGACAGGCGGTAGTACAAGTCTTCGCGGAAGCGGCCTTGCGCGCACAGCTCCTTGAGCTTCTGGTGGGTCGCGCAGACGATGCGCACGTCGACCGGGATTTCCTCGTGGCCGCCGATGCGCTCGATCACGCGCTCCTGCAGGAAGCGCAGCAGCTTGGCCTGCAGCGGCATCGGCAGGTCGCCCACTTCATCGAGGAAGAAGGTGCCGCCGTGGGCAAGTTCAACCTTGCCCTTGGTCTGCTTGGCGGCGCCGGTGAAGGCACCCTTTTCGTAGCCGAACAGTTCGCTCTCGAGCAGGTTCTCGGGAATCGCGGCGCAGTTGATCGCCATGAAGCGGCCCTTGGCGCGCGGCGACAGCTGGTGGATGGCGCGCGCCAGCACTTCCTTGCCGGTGCCCGATTCGCCCAGCACCATCACCGAGGCCGAGGTCGGCGACACTTTTTCGATGGTGCGGCAGACCTTGAGCATGCCGGGGTCGCGCGTAATCACGCCTCCCAGCGGCGAGTCGGCGCCAGCCTGCTGCATGCGGCGGTTTTCCTGCTGCAGCTCGTGCAGGAAGAACGCGCGCTGGATCACCAGGTTCAGCACCTCGGGGTCGACCGGCTTGTGGTGGAAATCGTAGGCGCCCATGCCGATCGCCTTGACCGCGTTGCCGTGGTCCTGGTTGCCGGTCAGGACGATTACGCGCGTGTCTGGCGCCAGCGCCAGGATCTGCTGCAGGGTCGCCAGGCCTTCGGTCGAGCCGTCCGGATCGGGCGGCAGGCCCAGGTCCATCGTCACCACTGCCGGTTCGTGGCGCCGGATCTGGGCCAACGCCGCCTCGCGGTCGCCGGCGACCGCGACGTCATAGGCGTCGAGGCTCCAGCGCAGCTGCTTCTGCAAGCCGGGGTCGTCTTCGATGATCAAGAGTTTCGATTTGTTTGCGGTCACGGTATTCCTGGTGTCAAGCAGCCCTCGGGGCCAACTGTGGTTCTTGTCGGTAGGGCGGCAACACGATGCGGAAGGTCGTGCCCTTGCCCGGTTCGCTCGTGACTTCCAGGCGACCGCCAAGTTCATTAATATACTCGCGGCTCTCGAATACGCCGATGCCCATGCCGGCCGACTTGGTCGAATCGAAGGGCCTGAACAAGCGTTCGCGCATGAATTCCTCGCTCATGCCCTCGCCCGTATCGGTGATCTCGACCAGCGTTCCGGCCGTCGTCTCGGCGACCCGCACATCAACCCGGCCGCTGCGGGGCGTCGCCTCGATCGCGTTCTGGATCAGGTGGCCGACCACGCGCTCGAGGCGCTCGCGCTCGGCCAGCACGCGCAGGCCCGGCGTCTCGAGCCGCAACTGCGGATGGGGCTCGAAGGCGCCCTTCAATGCCAGCGCCTGGCGCACCACCTCGTCCAGCACCAGTGGCACCGGCCGCTCCTGGGCATTTGTCGTGCGGCTGAGCTTTTGCAGCAGCAGCTTCATTTTCTGCACCGAGAAGTCGATGGTTTCTAGCATATCGGCCTGGAATTCGGGATTGTCCTTGTGGCGCGCGGCATTCGCGTTCATCAGCGACAGCTGGGCCACCAGGTTCTTGAGGTCGTGCACCACGAAAGTCGACATGCGGTTGAACGATTCGAACTGGCGCGCCACCAGCAGCGCTTCGGAGGCTTCCTGCTGCGCCAGGTGGGCGGCGGCCTGGCTGCCGGCGACGCCGAGCAGGTCGATGATTTCCCAATTCAGCTTGACCGGACTGCGCGCCTCTTGCAGCACCACGAAGCCGGACAGGCGGCCGTGCATGATCAGCGGCACCACCAGCCAGGCGCGTGGATAATGCTGCAGCCAGGACGGCAGCACCATCGCATCGTATTTCTCGGGGCTGGTCTCGTACTCGTTCAGGTCGATCACCCACTGGCTCGACTCCAGGAAGGTGACGAACGGCGAATCGGCCCCTTCCTCGGCGCTCAAAACCGGCATTTGCCAGTGCGCGTGCGGTTCGAAGCCGCCCGCTTCGCGCCGCTGCCACAGCACCCCGCCCGGGCTTTCGACCAGGGGCGCCACCGCCTCGATCACGCGCTGGCCAAGGTCCGGGCCGGGTTTGGACAGGGTGCGGGTGAAACGCATCCATTCTTCACGATAATCGTAGTTATAGCGATAAAAATGCTTGCTGATGAAGACCTTGAGCCAGGAGCGAAAGGTGCCCGAGAACAGGATGCTGCCCAAAAGGATCACCGTCCCGAACAGGAAGGTCACCTGCATCACCATGCCCCAGTCGCCGCCGACCAGGCGCAGGTAGTAACCGGCGAAGCCCATCGCCAGCAAATATACCGCCGAGCCGAACAGTGCTGCGGAATGGAATACCGCCCGCCGCGACAGCGCCAGCGGCGAGCTCCATGACTTGCTGCGTCCCAGCGAGATCGCCAGCAGCGGCACGCTCAGCGAATTGACCAGGCCGCGGGCGCCCCAGATATTCGGATTGACTTCGCGGAACAGCATGGCGTGGCTGTACAGGTAAAAGTCGTAGGCGAAGATGCTGCCGACGCCGAGGCAGGCGAATTTGATGGCCCAACGCTGCTGGATCGAACGGCTGCGGTACACCTGCTCGACCAGCAGCATGCCCCAGATCGCCATGCCGACGCGCGCGATCACCGGCAACTGGCTTTGCTCGCGCAACAGTCCCAGGCTCCAGTAACCGGCGACGTTGGCGGCCAGGCACAGCAGATAGGCCAGCGCCGCCAGCGCCAGGCCGGGGCGCAGGCCGAACGGCAGGCGGCTGCCCGGCGCGAACCAGTTGCCAAGCAACGCCAGCATGAACAGCGACCAGCCGGCACTGCGCAGGATTTCGAAGCCATCGGTCAGGCTCGACCACATGAAGCCGTTGCTGGCCTCGAGCGCCGAGGCCGAACCCCACAACACCGTGATCAGGCAGGCCACGCCCAGCATCGTGCGTGGCAGCGAATCGGGGCGCCGCAGCAGGGGAACGCACAAGACCGCGAAACATGCCGCCGCCAGTGCATGGCTATAGATGACGATACTGGTCAGCGAGGCGACGTCCATGGGAACAGGTAGTTAGGCCGGCGGCAGCGCCGCCGGCGGAGACAGCATTAACGGCCGCTGCGGAACAGGACGACCTTGAGCGTGTTTATCAAGATCAGGATGTCGAGGAACAGGCTGTTGTTCTTGACGTAGTAGAGATCGTACTGGAGTTTCTGCAAGGCGTCTTCGGCCGAGGAGCCATAGCCATAACGTACCTGGGCCCAGCCCGTGATGCCGGGTTTGACGCTATGGCGCACGTTGTAGTAGGGGACTACTTCGATCAATTGCTCGACAAAATAAGGCCGTTCCGGACGCGGGCCGACGAAGGACATCTCGCCCTTGAACACATTGAGGATCTGGGGCAGTTCGTCGATCCGGGTCTTGCGCATGAAATTTCCGACGCGGGTCACGCGCGGATCGTTCTGGGCCGCCCATTGCGGCTTGCCGCTTTTTTCGGCATCGGCGCGCATCGAACGGAATTTATGCACATGGAAGGTCTTGCCATCCTTGCCAACGCGTTCCTGCGAATAGAAGATCGGACCGCGGTCTTCGAGCCAGACCGCCACTGCCGCCGCCAGCATCAGGGGGAAAGTCAGCACCAGGATCAGGATGCTGCACATCAGGTCGAAGCTGCGCTTCATGAAGGTACGCACGAAGCTCTGGTCAAAGCCGCCGCCGAACACCAGCCACGAAGGCTGCAGCGAATCGACCCGGATCTGGCAGGTTTCGCGCTCGAAGAAGGTAGCGGCATCGGTGACCTTGATGCCCTGCAGTTTGCAATCGAGCAGTTCCTTGATCGGGAAGCCGCCGCGCCGGTTCTGCACCGACACCACGATTTCGCCGACGTTGTACTGGCGCGCCAGGGAGACCAGCGTATCGCCGTCACGCACCTTGAGCAGGTTGGTCGAGGCGACGCACACTTCTTCGCTCGGGTTCGGGATAAAGCCGGCGATCTCGTACTTGTGATAGCGCGACTTGCGGGTAGCCAGTTCGCTGCATTCCTTGGCCAGCGGACCGCCGCCCAGGAACATGATGCGCGATTGCAGCAGCTTGGCCTCGGAAGTCTTGAAGAACACCATGCGCGCCAGGAAGATGCCGCAGCCGGCCAGCACAAAAACCAGCAGCATGGTGCCGCGGCCCAGGTAGAGCTCGGGGGCGACGTAGAACACCAGCGCCAGGATGCCGAAGCCCATCAGGAATGCGGGCATCAGCTTCATGAAGAAGGGGTGGCGCAGGCCTTCGTCGAAGTCGAGCTGGTACATGCCCATCGCGCTCATGCTGAAGATGATGGCGGCGGCAAATGCGAATGCGGATGTGAACAGATGGTCGAATTGCAGGGTAGCGCCTTCATATTCGAGCATGCGCACGGCAACGCCGAGATAGGCGGCGGCCAGCAGCACCAGAACCTCAACGAACAACAGCACGAAGGCGATTTTTGATACGTAGTGATTGGCGATTCTAAACACGATCAGCCTCCTGATTTCTTATTACTTTTTTCATTGCACCGAGTGTTCCCCTATGGGAGCCGATCGCTCCACTGCTCGCTTCATTGTATGTACAGGGCGAATGCACGGATGTCAAAGTAAGATGGCGGTTTGTTGCACATACTGGCGCATGCGATCCTGAGCTGCGGGATAACAAGCACGACATGCATGAGCAACGTTCGCTTGTTCGATACCGCTTGGCATACGGACCTGCGAAATGCCGGCGCCACCAGATAGGGACGCCAAGACCGTGACAGGATACCGGTAGCGACGACTGTTCCACGACCGAATCCCGTCCGATATTGTATTTTGTCATTATGCTAATTTTACTATAGCACGTAAGTTTGAGCTGACTCAATCACTCCAGTGCAGTTTTGTCGAAAGGCAACAACAACAACTGAAAATTATTACATTTCTTTTACGTCACAAGACGGTATGCAGCATCTAGCAACGACCAAAAGTATATGTTGCCAATGCTCGATCTTGGTCTATTGCGAAGAAATATTCTGGATTTTCACTACAAAATGTTGCGAAGGAACAAGCACCAACCCCGTCGGACGACCTTGTCTCAACAATACTATCATTTTCTCCGCATCAAGTTTTTGATGAATCAATCGTGCGCAGGCTCTAGTGTTTGGATTTGAATCGACTACAATTCTCTGTAGGCAAGAATATCACTTATTTAATTTCAGGGATTCACATGGCTCGTGTACCAACCTGGTCGATCGCAATCTTTGCTTGTCGCGAAACGCTTGCCACGCTTACCCGCTGTATCGACGCCGCCCGCAACGCCTGCCGCGCGCACCAGGCCATCATCCATGTGTTGGTCAACGGCAATGACTCCTTGGCATGGGAGGCGTCACATGCTGCGGCGGCTTGGCAGACGGAACATTGCCAAGTCCAAGTGTGGATGATCGAACAAGGTGACAAGGCGCATACATGGAATGAGTATTTACATCGCATCTGGACACCCGGAACGCTGGCATTCTTTCTGGATGCCTACGCGGAGGCTCAACCTCATGCTTTCGAGAGGCTCGCCGCCGTGTTTGACAACCCAGGCCATGCGTTAGCGGCAACTGCAGTACCGAGCGACGGGCGCTCTGCGGCGTGGCAGCGTGAAAAAATGCTGCGAGAAGGTGGCTTGCATGGCAATTTGCATGTGCTCGGGATTCCTGCCATGACGCGGCTGCGCGCAAGCGGCTTCCGGCTCCCGCTCGGTTTGTACCGGACCGACTCACTGATCAATGCGGTTCTCAATTTTAATTTTGTCCCCTCCGTGCATCGGTGGGACGTTTCCAGGGTCGCCGTGGTGGCCAATGCCAGCTGGAATGTCCACGGCATAACGCAGCTCAATCCAGCAAATATCAGCGGCAAGCTCAAGCGTATGGTGCGCCAGGCACGCGGCTTGTTAGAAAACCGTGCGGTACGGGAACATCTGGCGGTGCGACGTCTCCCACCTGAAGCGCTACCTGAGACTGTGCATGAACTGGTCAAGCAGTGGCTACACATGTGTCCGGGCGACGCACGTTCTCTCTTTGTCCGGACGCCACTGACGTTTTATGCGGCTCGTCAGTTCAACACCTCGCGTGACTGGTCGGCATCTGCCCGTCCGCCTGCCTGCCTGACACCGGATGTGGTCGTCGCTACCCGCCAAGGATAGAAATGGCGCACAAAGTGTGATCTCACCGGCTCATGTTCAGGGACCTCGCACGTTGGATATAGGGGATTTTTGGCTGAGCCCGCGTATTGACAACTCAATCCATGATTCAATTGAATCGGCACTTATTTTTGCACAATTTACAATATAATAATTTCCAACCATCACTACCTTGGCGCGGCATTACTGGCGCGTCCGGGGCTTGAATCCGAGCCTTGACGTATGCAGGTAAGCATTCTGCTCGATGCTCGGCATCAACTCTTTATCGAGAATTTTTATGAAAATTTCAGTTATTGGAACCGGATATGTAGGCCTGGTCTCCGGCGCCTGTTTCGCCGATGTCGGCAACAATGTCCTGTGTCTTGATATCAATGCTGTAAAAATTCAAATGCTCAAGGATGGACAGATTCCTATTCACGAGCCTGGCCTCGAGTCCATGGTGGCGAGCAACGTCGCCGCCAAGCGCCTGCATTTCTCCACCAGTTACGACGAGGCCGTCGCTCATGCCGATGTGATTTTCCTGGCGGTCGGAACGCCACCCGATGAGGATGGCAGTGCCGACCTGAGCCATATTCTAGAGGCCGCCCGCCAGCTTGGACAGCGCATCACCAGGCCGATCGTCATCGTGGACAAGTCGACGGTTCCGGTAGGCACCGGGGAGCGCGTACGCCAGGCGGTCGGGGAAGAAGTCGACAAACGCGGCGTACACGTGCCATTCACTGTGGTCAGCAATCCTGAGTTCCTGAAAGAAGGCGCCGCGATCGGCGATTTCATGCGTCCCGATCGGATCGTGGTTGGCAGCGACGACGCGGAGGCGACCGTGCTGATGCGCCAGCTGTATGCCCCATTCAGCCGCAACCATGAAAAGCTGGTCGTGATGGATGTACGCTCGGCTGAGCTCACCAAATACGCCGCCAATGCCATGCTCGCCACCCGCATCAGCTTCATGAACGAGCTGGCCAACCTGGCCGAATCGCTCGGCGCCGATATCGAGGCGGTGCGCCAGGGCATTGGCATGGACCCGCGCATCGGCTCGCAGTTCCTGTATGCGGGCATGGGGTATGGCGGTTCGTGCTTCCCGAAAGACGTCAAGGCCTTGATCAAGACCGCGGGCGACGAGAACCAGCAACTGCATATCCTGGAAGCGACGGAACGTGTCAACGAACTGCAAAAGAGCGTCCTGTATCGAAAAATAAGCCGGTTCTTCGGCGGCGAAGCGACGCTCCGTGGCCGAACTGTGGCCTTGTGGGGCCTGTCCTTCAAGCCCGACACCGACGATATGCGGGAAGCGCCCAGCCTGGTATTGATTCGTGCCCTGTTCTCCGCCGGCTGCCGCGTCGCCGCGTATGACCCGGTAGCGGGCCAGGAAGCTCTGCGGGTGCTGGTCGCCGAACACGGTGAAGCGACCTGCGCCGAACTGCTGACCTTGGCAAACTCGGCGGACGAAGCGGTGCAGGGAGCCGACGCCCTGGTGCTGGTCACCGAATGGAAGGAATTCCGTTCCCCGGACTGGTCATCCCTGGCGCGGAAGCTGGGCCGGCGCGTCGTCTTCGATGGCCGCAACATCTACGATCCGCAAGCCGTGGCCGGCGCCGGCCTGGCCTATGAAGGGATCGGCCGCGCAGTGCAGGCGAGGCCGCAATGAGCGGCCAGCACATCCTGGTGACAGGCGCTGCCGGTTTCGTCGGCAGCTTCGTGGCCGCGCGCCTGGCGGCAATGGGCCACCTGGTGACTGGCTGCGATAATTTCAACGATTATTACGATCCACGATTAAAGGAAGATCGTGTCGCCGCCCTGCTGGCCCCAGCCGGCATCGAATGCGCGCGGCTCGATATCGCCGACAATGCCGCATTGGTGGAGCTTTTCGAGCGCGTGCGGCCGACCCTGGTAGTTCACCTCGCGGCCCAAGCCGGCGTACGTTACTCGCTGCTGAATCCCGCTGCTTATATCCAGTCGAATCTGGTCGGCTTCGGCAATATCCTAGAAGCCTGCCGCCAGCACCAGATCGATCATTTGCTGTATGCCAGCAGCAGTAGTGTGTATGGAAGCAATGCCAAGGTGCCGTTCAGTGAGTCCGACCGTGTCGACGAACCTGTGTCGCTGTATGCGGCGACCAAGAAGGCCAATGAGTTGATGGCGCACTCTTATAGTCATCTATATGGCTTTCCCGCCACTGGCTTGCGTTTCTTTACGGTCTACGGGCCGTGGGGAAGGCCGGACATGGCGTATTTCAGCTTCACCGAAAAGATGGTCAAAGGGGAGGCGATTCCCATTTTTGCCGAGGGAAAGCTGACACGCGATTTCACCTATATCGATGACATTGTTGAAGGGGTGGTGCGGCTATTATTCAAGCCACAGTTGAAGCACGACAACAATGTACGGCATGCTGTGTTTAACATTGGCAACGACCATCCTGTGACCGTGCTGGATTTCGTTCAGACATTGGAACATGTGCTCGGAATTCGAGCGAAGCTGAATTTTCAACCCATGCAAGCCGGCGATGTCCCCGCCACGCACGCCGACACTGGCCGATTGCAGGATTGGGTCGGTTACAAACCGTCGACCAGCTTGAATGAAGGACTCACACGGTATCGAGACTGGTATAACGGCTGGAGCAATCGATAACTGGGCCAGATAACCGGATTGACACTCGAATTGACTGAGTTTGAAAGATGCCTGGATGCATATCTCTGGCTTACCACTCACTGCCCAGATGTGCACTGACTGAATCATGCAACTAAAGACCGAAATATTGCGAGGAATTAAATGGACGGCCGGCGCAAAATTCAGCGGCCAGCTCATTACGTGGGGCGTTACGATCTACGTCATGCGCTTGCTGTCCCCCTCGGACTACGGACTGATGGCGATGGCCTCGGTGCTGTTGGCATTTCTAAGCATGTTTTCAGAAGTCGGGTTGGGGGCGGCGCTGGTCCAGCAAAAGGATGTTAGCACTACAAAAATGCGTCAGGTGTTCGGTATAGTTCTTTTCGTTAATATACTGATCTTCCTGATTCTGAACCTGATTGCGCCCTGGGTGGGAACGTTCTACGCACAACCCAAGCTGGTCGACATCGTACGCATTTTGTCCATTCAGTTCTTGCTGATACCCTTCTGTGTCTTCCCGGAAGTTTTACTGCAACGTCAGCTTGAATTCAAGAAGCGTTCACTGATCGATCTCGGCGGCGCAGTGCTGAGCAGTACCGCAACGCTCTTCCTGGCGCTGATGGACAACGGTGTCTGGTCCCTCGTTTTCGGAAACCTGATCGGCCAGGCAGGAAAACTGGTGGCACTGAATGTCATAGCGCCCTTCCGAGAGCTGCCATCCTTCTCAATCAAAGGGATGCGCGACGTTCTTATCTTTGGTCGCACCGTTACTGCATCGCGTTTTCTATGGTTCTTCTTTACCCAGGCTGATACCGTCATCATCGGCCGCGTGCTCGGCGAAACAGTCTTGGGCATGTATGCCGTAGCGATGCATCTGGCCACGCTCCCGGCGCAGCGCGTGTCGGCCATCCTGAATCAGGTTGCATTCCCAGTCATCTCCCGGTTCCAGCACGACCGGGATCTCATCGCGTTCCAGCTGCTCAAGGCATTCAATCTGATTAGCTTCGTTGCATTCCCAGTACTCTGGGGGATTTCCAGCATTGCGCCCGAGCTGGTGGTGACAGTGCTGGGAGAAAAGTGGGTCGATGCGATTGTTCCTTTGCAGATACTGGCCCTAGTCATGCCATTCCGTACATTAGTCGGATTCATGCCAACGATTACGGATGCACTCGGCAGGCCAGAGGTGGGTTTGCAGAATGTGCTGCTTGGATTCCTGTTGATGCCGCCCGCCTTTTATATCGGTGCCCATTGGGGCATCACAGGCGTATCGCTGGCGTGGGTTTGTATATATCCAATTGTGCTCTACATTAATTCCAAACGGATGTTGAACGTCATCGGTTTGTCAGTCTGGGCTGTGATGAAAAAACTTTCCGCGCCGATTATGTGTGCTGGAGGAATGTACATGACGGTCGCTGTGACAAGAATGGCGATGGAAATGCACGTGCATACCACGACCATGCTGGTAACCGAAATAGTTCTTGGTGGGATTAGCTACTTGCTCCTGTCATTCGCGGTCAACCGACATACGCTAAATGAGATCATGTTGATGTTTGGCAAGAAAAAACCTACTAGGGGATAGTAAGATGCATTTTTCCTTCGAATTAGTCGAACAGCTTCCGGCATTGGCTTGGTGCGTGGAAATGCATGTCGGAGAATCGCATGTCAAGGTTGTTCATGGCGTGGGTGTCGACTGTCATGACCGTATTTTCTTTGAGGGATGCTGGGATGGCGACTTGACCGCTGAAGCGCTACGCGATGCCGGCATATGCGCGGCGACCGGGGCCGGCATTTTCCAGGACAAAGTCGTCCTCGTGACCCCGACAAATACGTTGGTTCGCTTATACGCAATCAGAAAAGGTAAGCGACTATGGTTTTCCAATTCGATGGCCTTTGTCGTTATCTCTGCAGAAGAAGCGCTCGACGAAAATTATATATATTATCAGGAAGATATATCATCCGTCATTGAAGGGCTCAATAAATCGGTTAAATCGATTCCCTTACAGAGTGGCCTGAACATCGATTTTTATTTCCACTGCAATATCGAGGTGACTGAAAAACTCGAGGTGCAGGCTTCGGAAAAAGCGAATCCGCCGGATTTCAAGAATTTCTCGGATTATCGTCGATTCCTGAGCGATGGCCTGGCCGGATTGGTCAGCAATGCGAATTTGCCTGGCCGAAAAATGCAGTTTCGCCCATTGGTATCCATTTCAAGAGGTTATGATTCCGTTACCTGTGCGGTATTAGGCAAGGAGGTTGGCTGCACAGAAGCGGTGACGATGTTCGACCCTGAGTCGGATGCACCAGATGCTGACAATGGCAGTGACATCGCAAAATCGATAGGCTTGAATGTCACTACGTATTCGCGCGTGGCCTACAAGGAATTAAGCGCGGAATGCGAGTTTTTCGCGGTGGGCACCGGCGGTGAGGATATCTTCTTTGCCTCAATGGAAAATATGCTGTCGGGTCGCATATTCATTTCTGGTTTTCATGGCGATAAAGTTTGGGACAAACACCCAGAGAAGATTTCAGACCAAATCGTACGTGGAGACCCGAGTGGCGCCGATCTCGAGGAATTCAGGTTACGTGTCGGATTCATCCATGTTGCAGTACCCTTCTTTGGATGTCGCTCGCACTCGGAGATCGTAAGGATTTCACAAAGTCCCGAGATGGCGCAGTGGTCGATCGGTGGCGATTACGATCGTCCTATTTGCAGGCGAATAGCTGAAGAGGCCGGTATTTCCAGGTCCAGTTTCGGGCAGAAAAAGAGGGTGATGAGCAGATCGTTCGGGCAGCGAGGCCTGGAATGGTATTTTGGCAAAGACTCGTTGCGTAGTTTTCAGGATTATTTATCCCGGCAAGATCAACCATGGCGTGGCGCAGATATCGCAATGAATTATTTGGCGTGCACAACCAATAACCTTGCCTCTACCGCAGGTCGTGTTTCGTATCGCCTGGAAAAAGCCATAAGAAAGCTTACAACACCATTACGACGCTACCAACAAGCGCTCGACAATACGCGAAAAATGTTTCCTTGGGCTTTTGAGAAGTTACTGGGCCGATATCGAGCCGCTCTGATACAGCGTTAGTACAGCATCATGCGAGCCGGCAGAGATATCCTCGTCAAGGATCTGATGAGCTAATTCGTGAAATAAAAACGAAAACGCCCGGCGCGATGCACCGGGCGAGGATGAGGTTCTCTAGTTTAATTGACGGTAAGAAGTATTACCATTTAACTCTCTAGGACCAGACAAGTTTAGCGCGGTACGATTGCGAACTGTGGTGCGGTCGAGTAATCAGGTTTGACCGAGCGCGACATGAACAGTTCCCACGCTTTCTTGCCGTTGGCTCCACCTGCCGTAGCCGCGTAGGCCAGTGCTGGCTGGAGATTCGAAGGGTATCCGGAAGTCGCGTTGGAGTAGCCCGTCATCTCACCCACCTTCAAACCGAGTTTGCTAGCCATTTCCTGGCTACCGCACTTCAGGCCTTGCAACGGCACCATCGTCGTGCTCAGCTTGAATACCTGACCGATCGTCGTATATATCGGGCTGGTTTTGACATCACGAACCTTCATATTGTAGTTTGCAGCAGTGATGTAGCATGCGCCTTCGCTAACCATCCGTGCGATCGGGAACTGCGCTTTCCACTTCAACAGCGTCTCGGCTTTGGTGTATCCCAGTTCCGCAGCGTGGCCAACGGCGGAGGTGAAGAAATCATCCATCCATGGCGCGATCGAGGTACCATCCTCATACATATCCCAGTAACCGTTGGCAATGATACCAAGCTGATTAGCTGCGGCATTCTGCGGGTAATTCTGGTTGTACCAATCCAGGTTACTGTCCAGGATACGTTCGAAATGCGATTTTAGGCGATCGCTGTCTGGCGTGATGTAAGCAGCTTCAGCCAAGGTACGCAGTGCCCAGGCCTGGCCACGCACCTGCTCCGACTTGAGCAAGCCTTTGGTATGTTCGCGGTAACCAGGGTTCGAGTTGAACACATCAAACATACCCCAGAACTGCAGCTCTTCCAGATAGTAATGGTCGCCCGTCACCAGATAAGGCAGGTAGACCATGGACGGTTGGTGAGAAATATCATGCGTATAAGGCGTCTTGCACGACGTCGCGTCAACGCAGGTCGGGAATGCCTCATATTTACCGGTGGCTGGATTACGGGTATCGGAAGCACGGCCAGCGATGGTCATGTACGGGAAATCGATCAGGCTGACCGGTTGTCCGGTATTACGATCACGATAGTGCATCGACCAGGTGCCTGCCAGGTCAGCGGTGCCAAGCGTCATTTCACGGGTCCGTTGATCCATGCTCAGCAGATACATCGCACCCCAGGTTGGCAACAGTCCGATGTCTTCACGCCCACCGGTCTGCGGCATGTACGGGATCGTCATACCGATCTGCATCGGCTGGGTGCCCCCTGTGGTCCAGCGCTTGTACTGGGCTGCCAGGGTTGGTTCCGCGATCTTCAGCGACTGGTCATAATTTGGCAAGGCACGCGATGCGATCAGGTAAGCAGTGTCATGCTTGATATTTACCGACGGCTCCGCGCCGCCCTGCCAGAACACTTTGCGCCAGCGTGCATGGTGCAGATGGGTCAAGCCAGCCTGGGTGTACACAGGTTGACCGCCGACCTTGACTTGGGCGTCATAGGTGAAATTCTGTGGGGCTGCTTCATATGCCCAGTTGTTTTCGACCACGACATCGACGCGAGCCTTGCCCGCCGCACCATACCAACGCACGGCGAAACGCGCGCTCAGGTGTGGGTGAACATTACCTGCTGCCGTTTTCAGCGGTGCCGAAACATGCCATTCGTTCACGGTTGCACCTCTCAGCCAAGAAGTCGTCTTGCCGCTTTTGATCAGTTCATCCGCCGACGCTTCATAACGCACGCCGCCATATGTGGCGTTGACCGATGCGGTAAAGCCGCTGGCGATAAGCTGTGCGGTGGTGGCCGGGATTGTTGCCTGTCCAGCACTGCCGCGAAGCAATTCCAGGGTAGCGGTCTGGCCGACAGCCAGGCTCGGGACAACCGCCGAGACGATGGCGTGCCGTACCGAGCCATCCGGATGGGAAGCCTTGATGTCGACTTGCAGCGGCAGCATCTGGCCATTCTCGAGACGGCCGGTCAGCACGGCATCCTTGGTCAGGTGGCCTGGGGCGAATACTTGTCCGAACGTAACAGGAACATTGGTCTGCGCCACATTCTTTCCAGTATTCTCGAACTGAACTTTGGTGATGGCGGTGGTCGTAGGAGCCTTAACCGGCTTGGCTGGAACATCGGCATTTGGGGTCGTACCACGACCAACAACGACTTTGGCAGAGGTGCTCGACTCGGTCGACGCCATCAATTCGGGCGCATCCGATCCACCGCCGCCGCAGGCAGCCAGGATCGAACCACAAAGAGTCATCGGAAGAATGCGAGCGGCCAGGGTATGCAATTGGGATTTCATGTCAGCTATTCGTAAAGAGTTGCGGTGGCTACGATTCTCTGCCACTGGAGAACCTAAAGGTTACGCCAAAGCAAAAATGATTCCCATAGGAATCAAACTTTCCACGAGGAATTTCCCCCAAATACAACACAAAATTAACGACTTTTCAACGAATATTATTCGTCTTGAAGCATTAATTTAATAACTTATGTTGCTTTTGGACAAGAGAAGCAAGGCCGCCGGGCAGCGGCGTGGATTATGGAAGGTTTACTGCGCAGGGGTAGCAGGTGCGGAGGTGGTGGCAGGTGGGTTCAATGCAGTGGTATCGGCGGTAGTCGGTGCAGGTGCTTCGGCTGCAGATGATTCGGCTGCGGGCGCTTCGGGTTCCTTGAAGCTTGCGCCGCTCTTGTTCAACATGAAGACCATGGCGCGAGCGACTTCGACATCGTCCAAGTCGGGATTGCCGCCCTTGGCCGGCATGGCACGAATACCTTCGATAGCGTGCTTGAGTACCGTATCGTAGCCCTGCGCGAGTCGCGCGCCCCAGCCGGCGTTGTCGCCCGTCTTGGGCGCACCGGCCATGCCGCTGTCATGACAAGCGGCGCAGGTAGCGGCATAGACGGCGCCGCCAGCCTGGAGCACGCGCGGCGCATTGGCGTCGACCAGCACGAAGCCCTCCTCGGCGACCGGACGCACACGCGCACTGATCGCTTCAGAGAGTTGGCCGTCGGAGCCGGCACCTGTGACCGGCGTGCTGGTGACAAAGGAGACCAGCAAGATAATGCCGATGACGATGACAAGGAAAAACCCTGTGACAGCGATGACGAGGTGTTTCGGGGTGCGAATGAGGGATTGGTGCTCGTTGTGGACGTCGCTCATGATTTCCTTGGAATTCATTCATTTCAAGCCGCATACCAATGCGCGCAACACATACATGCCGCACTGCAAATCTTTGCCACGGATGATTATAGTCTCAAAGTTTGCTCTTTGTAACTTAAAATAGTATGGTTCTTATGGCGGTTACCATGGACGTAGAGAAGGAAAAACTGTATCCTTCGGACACTCATTGCCCCCCCGTGCGGCTGTAGCTCAGTGGATAGAGTATTGGCCTCCGAAGCCAAGGGTCGCTGGTTCGATCCCAGCCAGCCGCGCCATCTTGGGATAAATGGATTATCGGGTCGTCATTAGACCGCTGTACCTGATACATCCGTTCATACCCACTCTCTGCCTCAAATTTCTTTCGCAGCTTGCGTTAATAGAAGCCTGGTCTTCTTTCATCTGTCGCATTCTCCGGCTTCGCCTGCGCCTTCCAAGCTGTAAAACCGCCCTGGTTTCGGATAACAGCCGGACTTGGCTTTTAACGGCGCCAAATAAAAAATGCCGCTCAGTGTGCACTGAACGGCATCACCGTACGGGATGGCCTATCTTTTACGCGTTCAACCGGCGCTTACCAGATAATCACCCGATCCTTCGGCGCCAGATACATCTTGTCGCCCGCCTTGACCCCGAACGCCTCATAGAAACCAGGCTGGTTCTTCAGGGTGCCATTCGCGCGGTACTGCGCCGGCGAATGCGGATCGGTCTTGATCTGGGCGATCTGCGCCGGCTCGCGCATCTTGGTACGCCACACCTGGCCCCAGCCCATATAGAAGCGCTGGTCGCCTGTAAGACCGTCGATGACCGGCGCCGGCTTGCCCTTGAGCGAAATCTTGTACGCTTTATGGGCAATCGCCAGGCCCGAGTTGTCGCCGATGTTCTCGCCCAGCGTCAGTTCGCCATTGACGTTATAGCCGGCCAAAGGGCTGAAAGCGGCGTACTGTGCGATCAGCGCCTTGGTCTTCTCGCCGAAACGCTTGCCATCTTCTTCGGTCCACCAGTTGCGCATATTGCCGTCGCCGTCGTACTGCGAACCCTGGTCGTCGAAGCCGTGGCTGATCTCGTGGCCGATCACGGCGCCGATGCCGCCGTAGTTGACCGCGTCGTCGGCGTTGGCATCAAAAAACGGCGGCTGCAGGATCGCGGCCGGGAACACGATCTCGTTCAGTTCCGGGTTGTAGTAGGCGTTGACGGTCTGCGGCGTCATGCCCCACTCGTCGCGGTCGATCGGTTTGCCCAGCTTATTGAGTTCACGCTTGTATTCCACTTCGCGCGAACGCATCACGTTGCCGACCAGGTCGTCACGCTTGACGGTCAAGGCCGCGTAATCCTTCCACTTGTTCGGATAGCCGATCTTCGGCGTGAACTTGGCCAGCTTGGCCTGCGCTTCCTTCTTGGTCGCGGGGCTCATCCAGTCCAGGGTGTCGATCGAATCCTTGTAGGCGGCCAGCAGGTTGTTGACCAGCACCTCCATATGCGCCTTGCGCTCGGCCGGGAAGTGCTTGGCCACGTACAGCTTGCCAACCGCATCGCCCAGGCTGCCCTCGAGGGTCGAGACGCCGCGCTTCCAGCGTGGCTCGAGTTGCGGGATGCCGGCCAGGGTGGTGCCATTGAAGGCGAAGCGCTGGTCGACGAAGGCTTTCGACAGGTAGTTGGCGTAGCCGTTCACGGTCTGGAACTGCAGATAGGCTTTCCAGGTCTCGAGCGGCACGCGGTTCAACACCTCGGCAAAGCCTTTCAGATAGGTCGGCTGGCTGACGATCAGGTAATCGGCCTTGCCCTGCAGGCCGGATGCCTTCAGCCATTGCTGCCAGTCGTAGCCCGGGGCCATCGCGGCCAGCTTGTCCAGCTCGACCCGGTTATAGGTCTTGATCGGGTCGCGGTTCTCGACCTTGGTCCACTGCACCTTGGCCAGCTCGGTTTCCAGTTCGACGATGGCTTTGGCGTCTTTCGCCGCGTTTTTGCCGCCGGCCAGCGCCAGCATCTTCTCGACGTGCTGCTGGTACTTGGCGCGGGTGTCGGCCAGCTTGGCGTCATCGAGCTTCAGGTAGTAGTCGCGGTCGGGCATGCCCAGGCCGGCCTGGTACAGGTCGGCCACATACTTGGTCGAATCCTTGGCATCCTGGTGGATGAAGAACACGAACGGCACATTGATGCCGATGCGGCCCAGGTGGGCGAACATGGCGGGTAGCTCGCCCTTGGTTTTCACCGCATTGATCTTGCCCAGCTCACCGGCCAGGGGCTTGGCGCCCAGCTGTTCCAGGCGCGCTTCGTCCATATAGCTGGCGTAGAAGTCGCCGATCTTGCGCGCTTCGGTACCGTTGGCGGCGCTCTTTTCCATCGCGGCTTTCTCGATGATGGCGCGCAGCTGCGGCAGGGTGTCGTCACGCAGCTGGTGGAAGGCGCCCCAGGTCGACTTGTCGGCCGGGATCTCGACGCTCTTGAGCCACTTGCCGTTCAGGTGTTCGAAGAAATCGTCCTGCGGACGCACGCCCGCTTCGATGAACTGGGTGGCGATGCCGGACGATGCGGCATGAGCATGGGCAGCGGTGGCAGGGGCGGCGGCGGCGCCGGGTTCGGCGTGCGCGAACGAAGCCACCAGTATGAGTGCGGCGGCGCTGAACAGATGTCGTTTCATGGATTTCTCTCTCTCTTTATAAGTATGAGTGCAATGCAAAACGGGCCGGCGCTCATGACGCCGGCCCGTCATTCGGACCAGATTACCAGATGATCACGCGTTCCTCTGGTGGCAGGTACATCTTGTCGCCTGGTTTCACGTCGAAGGCCTGGTAGAACTCCGGCATATTGCGCACCGTGCCGTTGGCGCGGAACTGGCCTGGCGAATGCGGGTCGGTCTTGACCTGGTTGATCTGCTGCGCTTCGCGCATCTTCGAGCGCCACACCTGGCCAAAGCCCATGAAGAAGCGCTGGTCGCCGGTCAAGCCATCGATCACCGGCGCCGGCTGGCCGTTCAACGACAATTTATAGGCCTTGTAGCCGATCGAGAGGCCGGCGTTGTCGCCGATGTTCTCGCCCAGGGTCAGCTCGCCATTGACGTTATAGCCTGGCAGCGGCGCGTAGCCATTGAACTGCTTGACCAGCTTGTCGGTGCGGGCCTTGAACGCGGCGCGATCCTCGGCGGTCCACCAGTCGCGCAGGTTGCCGTCGCCATCCGACTGGCTGCCCTTGTCGTCGAAGCCGTGGCCGATCTCGTGGCCGATCACGGCGCCGATCGCGCCATAGTTGACGGCGTCGTCGGCGCGCATGTCGAAGAACGGCGGCTGCAGGATCGCGGCCGGGAACACGATCTCGTTCATCGTGCTGCGGTAATACGCGTTCACGGTCTGCGGCGTCATGCCCCACTCGGTGTGGTCGATCGGTTTGCCCAGCTTCTCAATATTGCGGTTGTAGCCGAAGGTCGAGGCGCGCATCGCGTTGCCCACCAGGTCGTCGCGCTTGATGCTCAGGCGCGAGTAATCGCGCCATTTGTCCGGATAGCCGATCTTGGGCGTGAACTTGGCCAGCTTGGCGCGCGCTTCCTTCTTGGTCGCAGGGCTCATCCACTCCAGGTTGTCGATCGACTGGCCGTAGGCGATGATCAGGTTCTTGACCAGTACTTCCATGCGCGCTTTGCGCTCGGCCGGGAAATGCTCTTTCACGTACAGCTTGCCGAGCGCTTCGCCCAGCGCGCCTTCCACCGTGGCCACGCCCTTCTTCCACTCCGGACGCTGCTCGGCCACGCCGGTCAGCGCGGTGCCGTAGAAGGCGAAGTTCTCGTCCACGAACGCCTTCGACAGGTAAGGCGCGTGTTCGCGCAGCAGCTGCCATTCGAAGTAGGATTTCAGCGTCGCCAGCTCGGTCTTGCCCAGCAATTCATTCAGACCGGTGAAGTAGCTTGGCTGGTTGACGATGACGGTATCGAGCTTGTTGCCCACGCCGGCGGCCCCAAAAGCGGCCTTCCAGTCATAGCCCGGCGCCAGCTTGGTCAGCTCGGCCACGGTCATCTTGTTGTAGCGCTTGACCGGGTCGCGGTTCTCGACCTTGGTCCACTGCACCTTGGCCAGCTCGGTCTCGAAGTCGACGATCGCCTTGGCCTGGGCCGCGGCGTTCTTCTCGCCGGCCAGCGCCAGCGTGTTCTCGACGTGCTTCTGGTATTTGGTGCGGATCTCCGCCAGCTTGGCGTCGTCCTGCTTCAGGTAATAGTCACGGTCGGGCATACCCAGACCGCTCTGGCTGATATAGGTGACGTGCCTGGTCGACTCGCGCATATCCTGGCCGACGTAGATGCCGTAAGGGCTCGAGACGCCGATCTTGGCCAGGTGGGCCGACAGGGCCGGGATGCCCTTCTTGTCCTTGAGCGCGCGGATGCGCGACAGCTCGCCGGTCAGCGGCTTGTAGCCAAGGCTTTCACGGCGTTCGGCGTCCATGAAGCTGGCGTACAGGTCGCCGATCTTCTGGGTTTCGCTGCCAGCCTTGGCGCTCTTGTCCTTTTGCGCGGCCTCGATGATGGCCAGCAGCTGCGGCGTGGTGTCCTCGCGCAGCTTCATGAACGTGCCCCAGCTCGAGCGGTCGCCCGGGATCTCGGTCTCTTGCAGCCACTTGCCGTTCAGGTGCGTGAAGAAATCGTCTTGCGGACGCACGGCGGCGTCGATGTACTGGGTGTCGATGCCCGAAATGACGCCGGCCGGTGCGGTCGCGGTCGCGGCGGTGGCCGGGGCGGTAGCGGTGGGGGCGGCGGCCATGGCCGGGGCGGCGAACGCTGCCATCAGGGACAGGGTCAGGGTGCTCAGAAGGTGTCGCTTCACGGGAAAGTCCTTACTTGCAGAGTGATCGCAGGAATGATTCGGTTCCGGCCGGGCGCGCCTGCTACGTGCCGGCAAAAGATCATTCTAGCGGCTGGGCAAACGGCGTCGCGGGCAGAGCAGGGATTTTTACTTTTCGATACACGGCACACATGTGTTTTCGCGTATGCATGTGTTGGAAGATGACAACAGGGTGACATGTGCGCCTGATGGCGCACAACGGCGAATGTACAATCCAGACAGAGGCCGCCTGCAGACCGTATGGTGTGCAAAGGTTGGACCAGGAAGAAAAAAGCCCGCGGTGGAGGCCGCGGGCAAAGACCACTTCAAGAGTGGAGAGAGAGAGAAAAACTGGTTCCAACTATAGGCGGCCTCATCCGCACACCCCTCTACTCTTACAATTGCTTACCTTCCCCCGGGTGGGTGCAACAGATATTTACCTGAGTCATTTTGGTTACCCGGTCGGCGATATCGATCGGTTTTGCGCCGCCGCCCGCAGGCCCGCGCGAACCGGTTTATACTGGGCTTGCGCTTCCTCAGGTATAAGCGCGCGCCTGCCGGTCCCGTGCGCGGCGCGTGCCGAAAGACGCCATCCAACGGATCAACCACCATGGGCTCCACCTTCAAGAATTCCTGCCTCGTCGGCCTGGGCGTGATTGCCGGGGTCGGCCTGACCATGCAATTCTCGGCCCTCGCCTTCAAGCCGCCGGTCGAAGCCGGCATGCCGATCGCCGAGCTGCGCCAGTTGGCCGATGTCTACGGCGTCATCAAGTCCACCTATGTCGAACCGGTCGAAGACAAGGCCCTGCTGTCCGAGGCGATCGCCGGCATGGTCGCTTCGCTCGACCCGCACTCGGCCTACCTCGATCCGCGCGCCTTCCGCGAGCTGCGCGAAGGCACCGAGGGCCGCTTCGTCGGCGTCGGCATCGAGATCGCGGTGAGTGAGGACGGCTATATCGAGATCGTCAGCCCGATGGAAGATTCGCCGGCCTACCACGCGGGCATCAAGGAGGGCGACCTGATCACCCGCATCGACGGCCACCCGGTCCAGGGCACGCCGATCGACGACGCCATCAAGCGCATGCGCGGCGAACCGGGCACCCGCGTCACGCTCACCGTGGCGCGCAAGGATGCGCCGGAGCCGCTCAACTTCACCATCGCGCGGCGCGAGATCGTGCAAAAGAGCGTCAAGGCGAAGATGGTCGAGCCGGGCTACGCCTGGCTGCGCATCGCGCAGTTCCAGGAGCCCACGGTCGACGATATGGCGGCCCGGCTGCAGGCGCTGTACCGCGAGGACCCCGACCTCAAGGGCCTGGTGCTCGACCTGCGCAACGACCCCGGCGGCCTGCTGCAAGGCGCGATCGGCGTGGCCGCCGCCTTCCTGCCGCAGAACGCCGAGATCGTGTCGACCAATGGCCAGCTGGTCGAACAGCGCCAGCGCTACTACGCCCGCCCCGAGTTCTACATGCTGCGCAGCGGCGCCGATCCGCTGGCCACCTTGCCACCGGCGTTCAAGAACCTGCCGATGGTGGTGCTGGTCAATACCGGCTCGGCCTCGGCTTCCGAGATCGTGGCCGGCGCCCTGCAAGACTACAAGCGCGCCGCCATCCTCGGCAGCCAGACCTTCGGCAAGGGCTCGGTGCAGACCATCCGCCCGATCGGGCGCGACGCCGCGGTCAAGCTGACCACCGCGCGCTACTACACGCCGGCCGGGCGCTCGATCCAGGCGCGCGGCATCGTGCCCGACTTCCCGGTCGATGAAACGCTCGAAGGCGATGGCCTGAACGCGCTGCGCATGCGCGAAGCCGACCTGCAGCACCACCTGGCCAACGGCTCGGGCCCTGAAGTCGCCACCCGCGAGGACGATATCGAGGAGCAGATGCGCCTGCTGGCCGAGGCGCGCACCCGCAAGCCGCTCGACTACGGCAGCGCCGACGACTTCCAGCTGGCCCAGGCCCTGCGCCACCTCAAGGGTCAGCAAGTGGTGCTGTCCAAGCGCGCCAATGCCGCCACCACGCTGGCCCAGCAACAGCACTGACGCTTCTCGAACCTCCCCCGATCGTCCCCTGCCCCAGCCGATTCCCACGCCCGTCCCGAGCGTGTAGAATCGGCCCACCTTGCGGACAACTCCGCTTATTTTCCTTGAAAGTTTGCTGAATATGAAACCTGTCGTCATCAGCGGCACCGGCCTGTTTACGCCGCCGCATTCCATCTCGAACGACGAGCTGGTGGCAGCCTTCAATGCTTATGTCGAACTGCACAACCAGGAACACGCGGCGCAGATCGCAGCAGGCGAGCTGACGGCGCTGGAGCCGTCGAGCAGCGGCTTCATCGAAAAAGCATCGGGCATCAAGTCGCGCTACGTGATGGAAAAAAGCGGCATCCTCGATCCGGCCCGCATGACGGCGCGCATCCCGGAGCGCTCCGACGACCAGATCTCTCTGCAGGCCGAGATGTGCGTGGCCGCAGCACGTGATGCACTCGAACGCGCCGGCAAGCAGCCGCAGGACATCGACATGGTGCTGGTCGCCTGCAGCAATATGCAGCGCGCCTATCCGGCCATGGCGGTCGAGGTGCAAGAGGCGCTCGGCATCGACGGCTTCGGCTTCGACATGAACGTGGCCTGCTCCTCGGCCACCTTCGGCATCGCCACCGCGGTCGACGCGGTGCGCGGTGGCCGCGCACGCGCGGTGCTGGTGCTGAACCCGGAAATCACCAGCGGCCACCTGAATTTCCGCGATCGCGACAGCCATTTCATCTTTGGCGACGCCTGCACCGCGATCGTGATCGAAGCGGCGGAGACGGCAACCGGCGCCCACCAGTGGGAAATCCTCGACAGTCGCCTCCAGACCAGCTTCTCGAACAATATCCGCAACAACTTCGGCTTCCTGAACCGCTTCGACGAAGCCGGTGTCGGCCAGCCCGACAAACTGTTCCGCCAGCAGGGCCGCAAGGTATTCAAGGAAGTGTGCCCGATGGCGGCCCAGACGATCGCCGACACGCTCGCGGCCGCCGGACTCGAGACGAAAGACGTGTCACGCTACTGGCTGCACCAGGCCAACCTGAACATGAACCTCTTGATCGTGCGCACCCTGCTCGGTCGTGATGCCGAACCGGGCGAAGCGCCGGTGATCCTGGACAGCTATGCCAATACCTCATCGGCCGGCTCGATCATCGCCTTCCACAAGTACCAGGATGACCTGGCGGCGGGTACCAATGGCGTCATTTGCTCGTTTGGCGCAGGCTATTCGATTGGTTGCGTGGTGGTGCGCAAGAAGTAAGGGGGCTTGACCCGGCCCTGGCCGGGTCATTCACTACAGGCGCGCCGCCAGTTCCGCCCCTTCGCGGATCGCGCGCTTGGCATCGAGTTCGGTCGCCAGCGCCGCGCCGCCGATCTTGTGGAAGCGCGGCCCGCCCGTGGTGCCATCGGCCGGCATCAGTTCGGCCAGGCTTTCCTGCCCGGCGCAGATCACCACATTGTCCACCTCGAGCAGGCGCGCTTCGCCACCCACCGTGATGTGCAAGCCGGCGTCGTCGATGCGCTCGTACTGCACCCCGCCCAGCATGGTCACGCCATTACGCACCAGGGTCGCGCGGTGCACCCAGCCCGAAGTCTTGCCCAGGCCGGCGCCGGGACGCGTGCTCTTGCGCTGCAGGAGCCAGACCTGGCGCGGCGGCTGCGGCGCAAGCGGCGGCGTCAATCCGCCCGGCTGGGCCACCAGCGGATCGACGCCCCACTCCTGCATCCAGTGCGCGGCCGGCACCGGCAGTGCAACGCGCGGATCGTGCACCAGGAATTCGCCGGTATCGAAACCGATGCCGCCGGCGCCGATGATCGCCACCCGCGCGCCAACCGGCCGGCCGCCCTGCACGACGTCGATGTAACTCAGTACCTTCGGGTGGTCGATGCCGGGAATAACCGGCTTGCGCATGCGGATCCCGGTCGCCAGGATCACCTCGTCGAAGCCCTGGGCCAGCAGTTCCTCGCGCGTTACGCGCCAATTCAAGCGAATGGCAACCCCGAGCAGTTCCAGGCGGCGGCCGAAATAGCGGATGGTTTCCGCGAATTCCTCCTTGCCGGGAATGCGCATCGCGATATTGAACTGGCCCCCGATGCGGTCCTGGCTATCGAACAGCGTCACCTGGTGCCCGCGTTCGGCCGCCACCGTCGCCGCCGACAGGCCGGCCGGACCGGCGCCGACCACCGCGATGCGGCGCGCCGTGGCGGCTTTGCGGTACACCAGTTCGGTCTCGTAGCAGGCGCGCGGATTGACCAGGCAGGTCGCGCGCTTGTTGGAGAAGGTGTGATCGAGGCAGGCCTGGTTGCAGGCGATGCAGGTGTTGATCTGGTCCGCCCGTCCGCTGGCGGCCTTGGCCACGAAATCGGGATCGGCCAGGAACGGCCGCGCCATCGAGACCAGGTCGGCGTCGCCGCGCGCGAGGATATCCTCGGCCTCCGCCGGCATATTGATGCGGTTCGAGGCCACCACCGGAATCCCGACTTGCTTGCGCAACCGGCCAGCGATATCGGCGAAAGCCGCGCGCGGCACCGAGGTGACGATGGTCGGGATGCGCGCCTCGTGCCAGCCATAGCCGGTGTTCAGGATCGTCGCGCCGGCCGCTTCCAGGGCCTTTGCTACCAGCACGATCTCGTCCCAGGTATTGCCGCCTTCGACCAGGTCGAGCACCGAATGGCGGTACATCAGGATGAAGTCGGGGCCGAGCGCGGCGCGGATGCGGCGCACCACCTCGACCGCCAGGCGCATGCGGTTCTCGATCGGCCCGCCCCAGCCGTCCGTGCGGCGGTTCGCGCGCGCGCACAGGAACTGGTTCAGCAGGTAGCCTTCGCTGCCCATGATCTCGACGCCGTCGTAGCCGGCAGTACGCGCCAGCTTTGCACAGCGCACATAGGCGCGGATGGTCGACTCGATGCCGGCTTCGGTGAGCGCCTTCGGCTTGAAGCGCGAGATCGGCGAGCGGATAGCGGACGCCGACACCACGAACGGCTGGTAGCCGTAACGGCCCGCGTGCAGGATCTGCATCAGGATCTTGCCGCCCTCCGCGTGTACCGCGCGCGTGACGCGCCGGTGGTTGGGCACGTCGAGCAGCATATTGAGGGTGCCGCCAAACGGCAGCAGCCAACCCTGCCGGTTGGGAGAAATGCCGCCGGTGACGATCAGGCCCACGCCGCCGCGCGCGCGTTCGCGGTAGAAGGCGGCCAGCTTGCCGTAGTTGTAGAAACGGTCTTCGAGCCCGGTGTGCATCGAGCCCATGATCACGCGGTTCTTGAGGGTGGTGAAACCCAGGTCGAGCGGCGCCAGCAGGTGTGAGTAAGCAGTAGTCATCGCGGCATTACACCGCGAATTTCTGGAGTCGTGCGTCTAAACGACTTGCTGGAGAATTAAGCCAGGTGGCTTTCGCGGTCGCGCACTTCGGCGAAGCTCTCGATGCTGCCGATACTGACCACCACCGGGTTCAGGCTGGCGCCGGGCGACATCGGACGCCAGGCGAACTGCCATTCTTTCTCGCGCGCTTGGCCGGCGCTCTTGGTGAAGGCCGCGCCCAGCGGCGAGCGGCTGCCGTATTCGATGGCGCCGTCGATGCCGGCCCAGTTGGGCAGCATGCGCTGCACCGCGCGGTGCAGGCGCTCGCCGAATTCTTCGGAATTGTGGATCACCAGGCAGGCGTCGCTCGGCGTGATGATGTCGAACAGGCGCTTGTCCCAGACGGTGGAAAACGAGACGTGCAGGAAGCCGCCATTGGGCTCGAGGCGGAACTGGCCGGTTTTGAGCGCGGTCTCGAGTTCGGTGCGCAGCGCGTAGCGGTGCAGGGTCGGAGGGCGTTGGTAGTCGTGCATGGGATTCTTTCTTGCCGCGCCATCAAGCCGGTGGCGGCGCTGGCGGCGGCGGCGGTGGCTGCATGAGCATGATCTGCTGGTGCTGCATGCGCATGAAGCGCGAGGCGATGAAGATCTCGCGCAAAAAATAGACAAAGCTGCTGATCAGGCCAAGCATCGCGAACACGAAGCAGGCGGCGATGTACTGGTCGAGCGGAATGCCGGTGGTATCGCCCGCGAACAGCATCGCGATGACCACGCACACCAGCAGGCCGCAGGCGGTGCTGGAGGCGATCGCGAAGTTGATCAGGTGCGAGCGCTGGTAGAGCAGTTCGAGTTCGCTCGAGAACTCGGCGTTGGGGCTGACCTTGAGCCGGTCCTCGAGTACCCGCGTACGGTCGATGATGCGGGCCAGGCGGTTGGTCAGCACGGTCAGCTTGGTGGCCACGCCGGTGAGCAGGAACACCGGCGCGATCGCCAGCTGGATGACGTGGCCGATGTCGCTGATCTGGATATTCATAAGAACACGTTTGAATTGTTGTAATGTGCCTGGGACGTCCGCTGCCTACGGCGCATGCGTAGGGTGGACGGCTACGCCGTCCGCGCGTTCAACCTGCGTAAGCATAGTGTACCAGCCACGCCCCCCGACAACCTCATTTGAAACGCCGATGGTGCTTGAACTGCTCGGTCGCCGCCACCAGCGCCCGCGCAATCCCTTGCTCCAGCGCGCCATGCCCGGCATCGGCGATCATCTCCAGTTTCGACCCCGGCCACGCCGAATGCAGGCGCCAGGCCGCCAGCGGCGGGCAGATCACATCGTAGCGCCCCTGCACGATCACGGCCGGCAGATGCGCGATGTGCGCCAGGTCGCGCAGCAGCTGGTCTTCTTCGAGGAAGGCGCCATGCAGCATGTAGTGCGCTTCGAGCCGCCCCACGCCCAGGTCGAGCGTATCGTTCGCCACTTCCTCGGGCTGCGGCAGCAGGAACACACGCCGCCCCTCGAAGCGGCTCCAGGCGCGCGCGGCCGGCCAGTAGACGGCCGGGTCGTGGCACAGCAGGCGGCGCGCATAGGCTTGCAACAGGTCGTGCCGTTCACCCTGCGGAATCGGGGCCACGAACTCTTCATACAACTCGGGATAGAACCAGCGCACCTCGTTGATGAACCAGTCCACTTCGGCGCGGGTGCACAGGAAGATCCCGCGCAGTACGAAGCCGAGGCAGCGTTCGGGATGGGCCTGGCCATAGGCCAGCGCCAGGGTCGAGCCCCACGAACCGCCGAACACCAGCCACTGCTTGATGCCGAACAGCGCGCGCAGGCGCTCGATGTCCTCGATCAGCAACTGGGTCGTGTTGTTGTGCCACTCGCCCAGCGGCGTCGACTTGCCGGCGCCGCGCTGGTCGAACAGAATCACGCGGTAGGCGCGCGGATCGAAGAAGCGACGGTGCTGGGGCGACAGGCCGGCGCCGGGGCCGCCATGCAGGAACAGCACCGGGATACCGTCCGGGTTGCCGACTTCTTCCCAGTAGATCGTGTGCATCTCGTCGACCGCCAGCATGCCATGGCGAAGGGGCTGGATCGGCGGGAACAGCGACGGCGGCGTGACGGGCATGGCGGCTCTTGTGGGCAGTGATTCAAGAAGCCGATTGTAACGTATGGACAGGCGCTTCAGAAGAAGGTGTTGAGGGCATAACGGACGTGGTAATCGTCGTCCACCGCCAGCAGCAGCGGCCATTTGTCGAAGGTGGTGCAGGGATGCGAGATGCCGCAGCCGACCAGGTCGCCGACCGCCAGGATGGCGCACAGCGGATCGTCCTCGGGCAGCCGCAAATAGGCGTGCTGGTCGTTCATCTTGACGATGGCGCAGCCCGATGGCAGCCCGGTCGGGGCCGTGGCCTGGCCCGGCCGCGCCGTGTAGAGCGGGATCGGCAGGTCGGCATCGTAGGACGCGTCGCGCTTGCCCATGGTGAGGATGGCCAGGCTCGGCTCGGGACGCGATTGCACGGCGCTCCAGACCTCGAGGGCGGGACGCAAGCCGTCGTCGGCCGCGCCTTCGCGCGCATTGAGCTCGTCGATGTGGCGCCGGTACATGCCGTGGTCGCTGGTCAGATAGCAGCCGCTGCGCAGGATCGGGCGGACCGGACGCGACAGGTCGCCAACGTCCTTGAAGCCGCGCGCCACCAGGTCGAAATAGGACGAGCCCCCAGCGGACAGCAGGATCTCGGGCGTGGCGAACAGGCCTTCAGTGTCGGCATCGCGCACCAACGCCGCCAGTTGGGCGAGGAACGCATCCACCATGCACAAGTCATGCTCGCGGTCGTCGCTCACCAGCAGCCCTTCATAGCCCTCGAAGCCGGCCAGCGCCAGGCCGTCAGTGGCGGCGATCGCGCGCGCCACCTCCAGCGCCTGTTGCGGCGTGCGGCAACCGGCGCGCTTGCCGGCCAGGCCCAGCTCGACCAGTATCGGGAGCGGCCGCGCCAGCTTGTGCGCCGCGACCGCCTGCGCCAGGCGGGCCACGCCCTCGTGCGAATCAGCCAGCACGATGCAGGCGAAATCGGGATCGTCGTGCAGCAGCGCCAGCACGGCCGCGATGTCGGCGCGCGCCACCAGCTGGTTGGCCAGCAGCACGCGGCGCACGCCAAAACGGTGCGCCACCTGGACCTGGATCGCAGTGGCGAGGGTGATGCCCCAGGCGCCGTTGGCAAGCTGGGCGCCGAACAGTTGCGGGCTCATCGTGGTCTTGCCGTGCGGCGCCAGGGTCACCCCGAGACGCTCGCAAAAGGCGCGCATCCAGTCCAGGTTGTGGCGCAGGCTCGCCTCCTTGAGCACGGCGACCGGGAAACTGGTGTCGCCGCGCAACACATTCCAGCCCTGCACGCCGATCGCACCCTGGCGTAGCGGTTCGCGCAAGGGCAACCCCTTGGTGCCGGGAAGGAGCAGCTGTTCGTCGAGGCTGGACAGCGCGAGGCCGCCGTGAGGAAGGGTGTGCATGGCTCGGTTCCGGCAATGTCGATGATGTCCATTGTAGATCGACACAGCGCCTGCGGCGAAGGGCGAAGCCCATGTGTTCACGACTGATTGTGAACAGTTCACTGTTACAACCTGTAACGGTATTTCCTAACTGCAGGGGTTATGCTTGGAAATGTTTCGCGCATTAAATTGCAAAAGACACATTTGTTAATACTCCAGGGAAAAACATGTCTCCACGTCATACTGTCCAGCTAGGTTCCATCCTCGCCCTTCTCGGCTCGGCCATTGTCCTCCCCGCACATGCTGCGACCCTGTCGGTCGGTCCGGGCAAGACCTACACCACACCTTGCAAGGCGTTCGCCGCCGCCAAGGCGGGCGACCGGATCGAGATCGTCGGCAACACGACCTACCGCGGCGATGTCTGCGCGATCAAGCCAGCCAAGCTGACCATCGTCGGCGTGAATGGCCGCCCCAAGATCGATGCCGGCGGCAAGAATGCACTTGGCAAAGGCACTTGGGTGGTGCAAGGCAACGATATCGTCATCGAGAACGTCGAGATGTTCGGCGCCAAGGTGCCTGACAAGAACGGCGCGGCACTGCGCCTCGAGGGCACCAACTTCACCTTGCGCCGGGCCTTTATCCACGATAACGAAAATGGCATCCTCAGCGGCGTCAACACCGCCAGCAAGATCGTGATCGAGAACAGCGAGTTCGGCCATAACGGCAATGGCACCGGCCAGACCCATAACCTGTATATCGGCAATGCCGGCAGCCTGACCTTCCGCTTCAATTTTTCGCACGATGCAGATGTGGGCCACAACCTGAAGTCGCGCGCGCGCATCAACACCATCGCCTATAACCGCTTCTCGAGCACCGTGCCAGGCCAGACCGGTACCACCGCCAGCGGCAAGCCGAGCTATGAAATCGACCTGCCGAACGCCGGCACGTCATATATCGTCGGCAATGTGATCCACCAGCCGGCCGCGCACAGCAATTCAAACCTGGTTTCCTATGGGGCCGAGGGCGCCAGCAACCCGGGCCATGACCTGTATGTGGTCAACAATACTTTCTTGAACGACGACAGTGCGCGCGGCACCTTCGTCATGATCGGCGCCAAGGTCACCAAAAAAGCTCTGCTGCAAAACAATATCTTCAGCGGCACCGGGGCTGTGACCAACCAGGTCGGCGCCGTTGAAAAGACCAATTATCGTTCGGTGGCGCCGGGCTTCGTCAACCGCGCTGCGTGGGACCTGCGCCCGACCGCCAATGCCCTGGTGGTGAACGCCGGTTCGACGCTGCCAACGGTGAATGGCTTCTCGCTCAAGCCAGCCTATGTCTACCAGCACAGCGCATCCGCTGCGGCGCGTCCGGTCGTCAAGACGATCGACGTTGGCGCCTATGAATCGGCGCTGTAATCGACGCTGTAGCTGAAACTGTCAATCAGGCTGTAAAACGAACAATGCCGTTCAGCGCAAGCTGAACGGCATTGTCGGCACGCCGGCGCGAAGCCGGCTGTTCCAACGATCAGGACATGTGCTGCCCGCCATTGATCGCGATATTCGCGCCAGTGACGAATGCCGCTTCATCCGACGACAGATAAGCCACCAGGCCCGCCACTTCTTCGGGCTTGCCCAGGCGGCCCATCGGGATCTGCGGGATGATCTTGGTTTCCAGCACTTCGCTCGGGATGTCCATCACCATCTTGGTGCCGATATAGCCTGGCGAGATGGTGTTGACGGTCACGCCCTTGCGCGCCACTTCGAGTGCCAGTGCCTTGGTAAAGCCGTGCATGCCGGCTTTGGCTGCCGAGTAGTTGGTCTGGCCGAAAGCGCCCTTCTGGCCATTGACCGACGAAATATTGATGATGCGGCCCCAGCCGCGCTCGACCATGCCGTCGCAGACCGGCTTGGTCATATTGAACACGGAATCGAGGTTGGTCTTGATCACGGCATCCCAGTTGACCTTGTCCATTTTCTTGAAGGTCATGTCGCGGGTGATGCCGGCGTTGTTCACCAGCACGTCGATCGGACCGACGTCGGCGATTACCTGGCGCACGCATTCCTGGGCCGCGTCGTAGTCGGCCACGTCGCAAGCGTAGGCCTTGAAGTCAAAACCCTGTTCTTTCATGGCGCCGAGCCAGGCATCGACCTTTGAATTGCCCGGCGAGAAAGTGGTGACGACCTGATATCCCAGTGCGGCCAGCTTGATGCACACCGCTTCGCCCAGGCCGCCCATGCCGCCGGTTACTAATGCTACTCGAGCCATTGTCTTCTCCAGTTTTATTGTGTGATACCTATTACGTGAAACCGGCGGCAGCGCTGTCGCTGCAGCGTGCCACCGCTACCTTGACGCAGGGCTCAGTCGCGCTCGACCGCCAGCGCCACACCCATGCCGCCGCCGATGCACAGGCTCGCCAGGCCGCGCTTGGCGTCGCGGCGGATCATTTCGTGCAGCAGGGTCACCAGCACGCGGGCGCCGGAGGCGCCGATCGGGTGGCCCAGCGCGATCGCGCCGCCATTGACGTTGATCTTGGAAGTATCCCAGCCCATCTGCTTGTTGACGGCGATGGCTTGCGCCGCGAAGGCTTCGTTGATTTCCATCAGGTCGACGTCTTCGTGGGTCCAGCCGGCCTTTTTCAGGCACAGCTGCGAGGCCGAGACCGGGCCCATGCCCATGATTTGCGGGTCGAGGCCAGACGACGAATAGGCCTTGATGCGCGCCAGCGGGGTCAGGCCCAGCTCTTTCGCCTTGGAGGCGCTCATCATGATCACGGCGGCGGCGCCGTCGTTGAGGCCCGACGCATTGCCAGCGGTGACCGACCCTTCTTTGTTGAAGGCCGGACGCAGGCTGGCCAGCGCCTCGAGCGTGCTGCCCGCCTTTGGATATTCATCGGTGTCGAAGACGGTGGTGCCCTTCTTGGTCACGATCTCGACCGGGATGATCTCGTCCTTGAACTTGCCTTCCTTTTGAGCAGCCTCTGCCTTGAGCTGCGATTGCAGCGCGAATTCGTCCTGTTCGGCGCGGGTGATGTCGTATTTCTTGGCGACGTTCTCGGCGGTGACGCCCATGTGATACTGGTTGTAGACGTCCCACAGGCCGTCGACGATCATGGTGTCAGTGAGCTTGGCGTCGCCCATACGGAAGCCGTCGCGCGAGCCGGCCAGCACGTGCGGCGAGGCGCTCATGTTCTCTTGCCCGCCGGCGATGACGATCTCGGCGTCGCCGCAGCGGATCGCCTGGGTCGCCAGGTGGGTGGCCTTGAGGCCGCTGCCGCAGACCTTGTTGATGGTATAACCCGGCACCATGTCGGGCAGGCCGGCCTTGATCACGGCCTGGCGTGCCGGATTCTGGCCGACGCCGGCGGTGAGGACCTGGCCCATGATGACTTCGCTGACGGCTTCGGGGGCGATGCCGGTCTTGGCCAGCAGGTGCTTGATCACTTGCGCGCCGAGTTCGGCGGCGGGAATCTTGGCGAGGGTGCCGCCGAATTTGCCGACTGCGGTGCGGCCGGCGGCTACGATGACTACGTCTTCCATTTCAATCTCCGTTCAGCCGGCCGTGGGCCGGCGTTTTTCAGAATTTCCCTCGGACCAGGCTCCTCGTGCAATGCGAGAATGCCGTGTGCATGGGATTAATATAACCTCAAGTCACGAAATGAGGGGCCCATGCTGCTGTTTAAGCATTAGCAATCTTAGCAGTTTATTCATTAAACACAACCCGGCAGGCGTACTGATTTGATCTGCCTCATGACTTAATTTTTGGTTGCCAGCAAAGGTTCAATTTCTGTTAGGAATGATTCGTGCGCGTCTGTCCTTTTCTACAATTTTCACAGTAGAATGCACAAGCGCAACGCCAACCAGACCGTTCTATGCCCAAAATCACGCTTCCTATCGAGATCAAGATTTCCACGGTCGTCGCCATTTCCACGATCCTGCATTCGGCCGACCTGGAAGCCATCGATTCCGCACTGGAACAAATGACCGGCGGCGTCTCGGACTTCTTCGAAGACGAATTCGCGGTGATCGACGTGGCCGCGATCGCGCTCGAGGCGCCAAGGCTCGACTGGGCGGCGCTGGTGTCCCTGCTCAAGAAGTACCGCCTGAATGCGGTCGCCGTACGCGGCGCCGGTCCGGCGATGATCGATGCGATCCGGGCCCAGGGCCTGGCGCTGGACGATGGTTCGAGCGGCGTGCGCGCCGGCGGCCATGTGACGGCGCCGCCACCAGTTGTGGTGGAGCAAGAGAACCCGGGTTCCCGCCTGCGCGGGAACGACGTCGACGCGCCAGCGCCGGCGGCCCCGGAAACTGCCGCCGCGACGCCCGCGCCGACCACGGCCCCGGCGCCCGCGCCGGCCGCGCTGCCGGTGATCGTCGACACCCCGGTGCGCGCCGGCCAGCGCATCTATGCGCGCGGCACCGACCTGATCGTCACCGCGGTGGTGAACAATGGCGCCGAACTGATCGCCGACGGCAGCATCCACGTCTATGCGCCGCTCAATGGCCGCGCACTGGCGGGTGCTTCCGGCAATCCGGACGCGCGCATCTTCGCGCTGTCGATGCAGCCGGAGCTGGTCTCGATCGCCGGCGTGTACCGCACGTTCGACGAAGGTTTCCCGTCCGACCTGGCGCGCCAGCCGACGCAAATCCGGCTGGTCGGCGACCGGATCGAACTGCAATCGATGGCTCCGGCACCTCGCGCCTGATCCCCGAACTGAACAGATACTGTAAAGGACTTTTTTGTGGCGAGAATTATTGTTGTGACGTCCGGCAAGGGCGGTGTGGGTAAGACGACCTCGAGCGCGAGCTTCTCCACCGGGCTGGCCATGCGTGGCCACAAGACCGCAGTGATCGACTTCGACGTCGGCCTGCGCAATCTCGACCTGATCATGGGCTGCGAACGGCGCGTGGTCTATGACCTGATCAATGTCGTCAACGGCGAAGCGACCCTGAACCAGGCGCTGATCAAGGACAAGCACTGCGAGAACCTGTATATCCTGCCGGCCTCGCAGACGCGCGACAAGGACGCGCTATCCGAGGAAGGCGTGGAGCGCGTGCTCAACGACCTCGTCAAGATGGACTTCGAGTTCATCATCTGCGATTCGCCGGCCGGCATCGAGCACGGCGCGCTGATGGCGCTGACCTTCGCCGACGAGGCGATCGTGGTCACCAATCCCGAAGTGTCGTCGGTGCGCGACTCGGACCGGATCCTGGGCATCCTCCAGGCCAAGTCGCGCCGCGCCCAGAGCGGCAGCGAGCCGGTCAAGGAACACCTGCTCATCACCCGCTATTCGCCGAAGCGCGTCGAAGCCGACGAGATGCTTTCGTACCAAGACGTGCAGGAAATTTTGCGCATCCCCCTGATCGGCATCATTCCCGAGTCGGAATCGGTGCTGCACGCTTCCAACCAGGGCAACCCGGCGATCCATTTCAAGGGGACCGACGTGGCCGATGCCTACGAAGACGTGGTCGCGCGCTTCCTGGGCGAAGACCGTCCGCTGCGTTTTACCAACTACGAAAAGCCGGGACTGTTCCAGCGCATCTTCGGAGCCAAGTGAGATGGCATTGCTTTCATTCCTCTTCCCCGAAAAAAAGAAGAGCGCGACAGCCGCCAAGGAACGCCTGCAGATCATCATCGCACGCGAACGGACCAACCGCGCCGGGCCGGATTTCCTGCCGGCCCTGCACCAGGAACTGATCGCGGTGATCTCGAAGTACGTCAAGGTCAATCCTGATGACATCAAGGTCTCGCTCGACCGCCAGGGCAACCTGGAAGTGCTGGACGTGAACGTGGTGCTGCCCGATACCTGAGCAGCGCCGCCGTGCTCCAGAGAATGCCCGCCGCGTGCGGGCATTTTCTTTATGGCGCGAGGATGAGACGATCGAGCAATTTTTGGATAATTTCAAGCATTAAAAGTATCGGCAGGGCTATCTATACTGGGTTCATGGCTGCAACACATCCGGCAGCCATCCAAACCCAACGATATTTAACAAGGAGTTCATCATGACCCGTCTTGCTTCCCACCCAGTCTCGGACGCCACCGGCGCCGCCGCCCAGCTGTTCACCGCCATCAAGGGCGCCATCGGCATGGTGCCGAACGCCTACCGCGACATCGGCAGCAACAGCCCGGTGGTGCTGGAGTCGGTGCTGGCGCTGGACGCCAGCCTGAAGAAAACCGCGCTGTCGGCGCGTGATATCGAAGTCATCAAACTGGCGGTCAGCGCCGCCAACGGTTGCGACTATTGCGTGGCCGCCCACAGCCTGATGGGCAAGATGGCCGGCCTGCAGCCCGAGGCGCTGGCCGCCGTGCGCCAGGGTGTCGCCAGCGGCAACACCCGCGAAGACGCGCTTGCCGACTTCGCCCGTCACCTGGTGACGACCCGCGGCACGGTGGACGCCAGCGTGATCGAGGCCGTCAAGGCAGCCGGCGTGACCGATGCCCAGATCGTCGACGTCACCCTGGCGATCACGGCAATCACCCTGACGAATCTGTTCAACCGGATCAACGATACGGTGATCGATTTCCCGAAAGTCGCTTGAACGCGTGGAAGGCCGAGCCTTCCACCCCACTTGTGACACACGCAGGATGGACGGATTTTCGTCCACGTGTTCAAACCACGTCACATGACCAATACCGGCTCTTTCGCCGGCCCGCTGACCGCGCCGCCATTCACCTGTGTATTGGCGGCGTCGTCGTCACCATTTTCCACCGGTTGCGGCGCCTCGCCAACCGCCTCGGCCCGCTCGAGCTCCTGCACCACCTTGACGCAGGCCTCCACATGCTGCGAGCCCATCCGCTTGAACAAGGTATAGCCGATCGCCGCCGAGGCGATCTGCCCGGCCAGCGGCACCATCTTGGCCGTGGTCTTGACCGCCATCCGCCCGGCCACGACCCGGAACAGGCGCGCCACCGCGCCACGCGTTACCAGCTTACCGACCAGCATGCCGCCCACCGAGGCCGCTGCCTTGTAGGCGATCACGCGCAAACGCGGGTTGAGGCGCTCGATCTGCTGCTGGGTCAGGCCGAACTCGGCGTTGATTTCATCGACCAGGGTGGCGAAGCCGGTGATATCGGCCAACAGGTCCAGGCCAGGCACCGGCACCGCGGCGACGGCCGCCGACATCGCGGCACGCTTCTTGACCAGGGCCAGGCAACGGGTGCGGGTAGCGTCGATCGCGACTCCGCTGACAGGCACCCGATCCTCGGGCACCGCAACATTTTTGCGCATAAACAACATAATTTCCCCCTCTACATTATCTGAATGACATATAAAATTCAGTCTACGCGAGCGAGGAGATTTATTGCGTGGTCCCTTTAACACAACAGTCTGATAGTACAAATGTCACCTTTTGGTGTCTGACCGAAGTTTATCAGTAGCATCGTTTTGTGAAAGTCTGATATATTTGGTTTAACTTTGTAGGAATCTTCCTACATAGGCAACTTTTCAATATATCGCCCTGTCATGAAGATCGCCGTTCTGGAGCAAGACCGCCCCCAAGCTGACCTGATTTGCCAGGTCCTCAGCGCTGCTGGTCACAGCTGCCAAGCCTATGACAGTGCCCGGGAATTGCTGGGACAGCTGCGCAAGGACAGTGCCGACATGCTGGTGATGGACTGGAATGTGCCGGATATGGATGGCGCCGAAGTGCTGCGCCGCGCCAAGGAAAAGCTGGCCAGCGCCGCGCCTACCATGTTTCTTGTCGGGAATAATGCCGAAGACGACATCATTGCCGGTGTCACCGCCGGCGCCGACGACTACCTGGTCAAGCCGCTGCGCCGCGGCGAGCTGGTGGCGCGCGTCTCGGCCCTGCTGCGCCGCGCCTACCCGTCGCAGAACAGCGCCGAGCAGTTGCAATTCGGCCCCTACACCTTCGAGACCCGCCCGGGCCGCCTGTTGAAGGACGGTTCGGTGATCGACGTGACCCAGAAAGAGTTCTCGCTGGCGCTGCTGTTCTTCAGGAATATCGGGCGTCCGCTGTCGCGCGCCTACATCCATGAATCGGTGTGGGTCCGTGAAAACGACGTGCCGTCGCGCACCATGGATACCCACGTTTCGCGCGTACGCAACAAGCTCCATCTTCGGCCAGAGAACGGCTTCCGCCTTGTGCCAGTCTATAGCTACGGCTACCGGCTGGAAAAGCTCGGCGCCTGAAACCCTGACAGCAAGAGGGTATAATGGCCGCAGTCCATTGACCCTCGCCCTCCCCCCGAAATGCAACTGCTTGCCGTCGGCCTGAACCACACCACAGCACCGGTCTCGCTGCGCGAGCAGCTGGCGCTCGCGCCCGACCAGATCGGCACGGCGGTGCAGTCGGCGCGCGGCTGGTTCGCGCGCCACGGGTCGAATGGTGGTGAAGAAGCGGCGATCCTGTCGACCTGCAACCGCACCGAGATGTACGCGGCCAGCAACCTGCCCGATCCTCTGGATGCTTCAGCTCAATTTCTGGCCCACTACCACGCCCTGAACTACGCCGAGCTGCGCCCCCACCTGTATCTGCTGCCGCAGGATGACGCCGTGCGCCACGCCTTCCGGGTCGCTTCGGGCCTCGATTCGATGGTGCTGGGCGAGCCGCAGATCCTGGGCCAGATGAAGGACGCGGTGCGCACCGCCGATGCCGCCGGCGGCCTGGGCACCTATCTGCACCAGATGTTCCAGCGCACCTTCGCGGTTGCGAAGGAAGTACGCACTACCACCGAGATCGGCGCCCACAGCGTGTCGATGGCCGCCGCCGCGGTGCGCCTGGCGCACCGCATCTTCGATCGTATCGCCGACCAGCACGTGCTGTTCATCGGCGCCGGCGAGATGATCGAGCTGTGCGCGGCCCACTTCGCGGCCCAGAATCCGAAGTCGGTCACCATCGCCAACCGCACCATGGAGCGCGGCGAGGCGCTGGCCACGCGCTACAACGGCCGCGCGATCAGGCTGGCCGACCTGCCCGACAGCCTGCATCAATTCGACATCGTGATCTCGTGCACCGCCTCGACCCTGCCGCTGATCGGCAAGGGCCTGGTCGAGCGCGCGGTCAAGGCGCGCCGCCACCGTCCGATCTTCATGGTCGACCTGGCCGTGCCGCGCGATATCGAGCCCGAAGTCGCGCGCCTGGACGATGTGTTCCTGTACACGGTCGACGACCTGGCCCAGGTGGTGCAGACCGGCATGGAGAGCCGCCAGGCCGCCGTGCGCCAGGCCGAAGCCATCATCGACCTGCGGGTCCAGTCCTTCATGCACTGGGTGGGCGACCGCGCCGTGGTGCCGGTGATCCGCGACCTGCAAGAGTCGGGCGAGGCCTTGCGCCAGGCCGAGCTGGAACGCGCGCGCCGCATGCTGGCGCGCGGCGACGATGCCGAAGCCGTGCTCGAGGCGCTGTCCAAAGGCCTGACCGCCAAGTTCCTGCACGGCCCGCAACAGGCCCTGCACCACGCCCAGGGCGACGACCGCGCGCGCCTGGCCGACCTGCTGCCGCAGCTGTTCCGCGGCCGTCGTTAGCGCCCCGATTTCCCAGGCGGCCCTGCCCGCCCCGCGTCGTCACCGGCGCATCCCGGCCGCCACGCGGCCATGCCGAATCCCCGCCATTTTTCGAGACTGCCCATGAAACCTTCCATGCTGTTCAAGCTGGACCAACTCGCCAACCGCCTCGTCGAGCTCGATGAACTATTGATGAGCGAAGGCGCCACCGCCAATATGGACAGCTACCGCAAGATGTCGCGCGAGCGCGCCGAGCTGGCGCCGCTGGTGGACGTGTACCGCCAGTACCAGGGCGCGCTCGAGGATACCGCCGCCGCCCAGGAGCTGTTGTCGGATCCGGACATGAAGGAATTCGCCCAGGAAGAAATCGAGGCCGCGAAAGAGCGCATGGCCGGCCTCGAACTCGAGCTGCAAAAAATGCTGCTGCCGAAAGACGCCAACGACGAGCGCAATATCTTCCTCGAGATCCGGGCCGGCACCGGCGGCGACGAATCGGCCCTGTTCGCGGGCGACCTGCTGCGCATGTACACCCGTTTCGCCGAGCGTAACCGCTGGCAGGTCGAGATGGTGTCGGAGTCGAGCTCCGACCTGGGCGGCTACCGCGAAGTGATCGTGCGCGTGATCGGCAACGGCGTCTATTCGAAGCTCAAGTTCGAATCGGGCGGCCACCGTGTGCAGCGGGTGCCGGCCACCGAGACGCAAGGCCGCATCCACACCTCGGCCTGCACGGTGGCGGTGATGCCCGAGGCGGATGAAGTCGAGGACGTCGACATCAACCCGGCCGACCTGCGCATCGACACCTACCGCGCCTCGGGCGCCGGCGGCCAGCACATCAACAAGACCGACTCCGCAGTGCGCATTACCCACCTGCCGACCGGCCTGGTGGTGGAATGCCAGGACGACCGCAGCCAGCACAAGAACAAGGCCTCGGCCATGAAGGTGCTGGCGGCGCGCCTGAAGGACGCCCAGCTGCGCGAACAGCAATCGAAAGAGGCTGCCACCCGCAAGAGCCTGATCGGTTCGGGCGACCGCAGCGAGCGCATTCGCACCTACAACTTCCCGCAGGGCCGCCTGACCGACCACCGCATCAACCTGACCCTGTACAAGCTGGACTTCATCATGGACGGCGACCTCAAGGAACTGACCGAGGCGCTGGCCCAGGAACACCAGGCCGAGCTGCTGGCGGCGCTGGGGGATTGAGCTGATCAACAGGCTGACTTAAGTCATTGTTAAGTTGCCAGATTGAAAATGGCCAGGCATCGTTTGCAACGTTCATGCGAAAATAGCCGCACGCCTGCCTTCCGTCAGCGCCAGCCTTTTGCGCTGTCGTAAAAACGTCGTTCCCGCGCAGGCGGGAACCCAAGTCAGTTCGATCCGCCACTGCCGGCAAACGAAGCGGCCAGGCTGGCAAACTTGGGTTCCCGCCTGCGCGGTAACGACGGTGCCGACACTGACTGGAATGCATCCGCACCGGCCCACATCGAGAAAAATCCATGCCCACCAATCGCCAGGTACTGTACGCCATCTCGTCGATCTGCTTCGCGCTGATCGCCATCGCCCTCTATCTGCAGCACATCATGGAAATGCGGCCCTGCCCGCTGTGCGTGATCCAGCGCTATATGTTCCTCGCCATCGGCGTGTGCACCCTGGTCGCGGCCATCAGCGGCAAGGTTCGTGAGGGTACGATCCTGGCCCTGCTGGCGGCCTTCGGCGGCCTGTACACGGTCGGCAAGCACCTGTACGTGATCGCCAATCCCGGCTTCTCGTGCGGCATCGATCCGATGGAAACCATGCTCAACAAGATCCCGACGGCCGAATACCTGCCGTGGATCTTCCGCGCCGACGGCCTGTGCGAAGGCGCCACCGATGCCATCCTCGGCCTGGCGATCCCGCAATGGTCGGCGGTCTGGTTCGTGGTGCTGACCGTGTTGCTGGGCTGGGTACTGCTGCGCCAGATGCGCACCACGCGCGCATGATCGCGCCCGGCGCCACCCTCGGGCAGGTGCGGCTGTCGCTGCCGCTCGACGCGCTGGAAAACCGCATCCTGCTGTGCCATGCGCTGCGCCTGCCGCGGGTAGCCCTGATCACGCAGTCCGAGCGCGTGCTGACGCAAGACGAAGCCGCGCACCTCGCAGCGTTGGTGCAGCGCCGCCTGGACGGCGAGCCGATCGCCTATATCGTCGGCGAACGCGAATTCTTCGGGCTGCCGTTCAAGGTGAGCCCGGCGGTGCTGATCCCGCGCCCCGACACCGAATTGATCGTCGAGCTGACGCTGGAACGCGCGGCGCCCGGCCAGCGCCTGCTCGACATGGGCACCGGCAGCGGCGCGATCGCGGTGGCGCTGGCGTTTACCCGCCCCAGCCTCGAAGTGACGGCGCTCGACGTCAGCGACGACGCGCTGGCCATCGCGCGCACCAATGCCGCCACCAACGGCGCCCGCGTGCGCTTCGTGCGCAGCGACTGGTATACGGCGCTCGGTGACGAACGCTTCCACCTGATCGTCTCCAATCCGCCGTATATCGTGGCCGGCGACCGCCACCTGACCCAGGGCGACCTGCGCTTCGAGCCGGTCGACGCCCTTACCGACCACGCCGACGGCCTGTCCGACCTGCGCACCATCGTCGATGGCGCCGCGCCGCACCTGGAAGCCGGCGGCTGGCTGCTGCTCGAGCATGGCTACGACCAGGCCGAGGCGGTGCGCGCCATGCTCAAGGCGCGTGGCTTCGGCGAGGTGCAGAGCTGGCGCGACCTGGCCGGCATCGAACGGGTCAGCGGAGGTCGTCGCGAGTAGGGCGCGCACTTGCGGGAGCGGGCTTGTTAAAATGGCCAGTCTTGATTCCGGAGCATGCATGCGCATCCTGTTCGCCTCACTCGTCCTGCTCGCGCCGCTGGCCTGCGGCGCCGGCGCCGTTACGCCCGCCGAGCAGGCGACCCAGCTCTACGCCAGCGACTGGCAATGGCAGTTGCGGCATGCCCCCGAAAAAGCCACCGCCCTCGGCGAGCATCGCTACAACGCCTGGTTGAACGACACTTCGCTGGCAGCGCGCGCGGCCGCGCTCGCGCATGAACGCGCCATGCTGGCGGCGGCGCGCCAGATCGACCGCGCGCAACTGGCAGGCGAAGAGCAGGTCTCGCATGCGCTGTTCGTGACTGACAAGGAGCGCCTGGTCGCGATCCAGTCCCTGACGCCCTTCGATCCGCTCTCGATCACCGCCTACGACGGCCTGCAGGTGCGGCTGCCGCGCCTGGTCGCGCAGATGCCGTTCACGAACGACGCCGATTACCTGACCTATCTGGCGCGCCTGCAGGCGCTGCCGGCCCATGTCGACGGCCTCATCGAACAGCTGCGCGCCGGTCGGCAGGCCGGCTGGACGATCCCGAAAGCGGCCATCGCGCCGGTGCCGGATGCCTTGCGCGCGCTGCGCGAAAAACTGGCCGATGGCCCGCTCGGCGCACCGTTCCAGCGCATCCCGGCCACGATTGCGCCGGCGGTGCGTGATCAGTTGCGCGCGCTCGGCACTGCAACCCTCGACAACCAGGTGGCGCCCAGCCTGCGCACGCTCGAAGACTACCTGCGCCAGGAATACGTGCCGAACGCGCGCGACAGCATCGGGGCCGCGGCGCTGCCCGGTGGCCCCGAATGGTATGCCCAGCTGGTAAAGAACAGCACCACCACCGCCATGACGCCAGCCCAGGTGCATGCACTCGGCCTGCAGGAGGTTGCCCGCCTGCGCGCCGAGATCGAGCAGCTGATCCCGCGTACTGGCTTTCGTGGCGGCTTCAATGAATTCATCGTTTTCGCGCGCAGCGACCGGCGCCTGTTCTTCCCGGACGCCGCGGCCCTGCTCGACCGCTACCGGCGAACCCTGGCGCTGGCCCAGGCCAGGGTCGGCCGCGTGGTCACCCTCATCCCGGCAGCGGGCATCGTCGTGAAACCGATGGGCGGCGATGGCGCCGGCCAGCCGGCCGCCTATTACGAAGCCGGCAGCGCCGCGCGCACCGCCGCGCTGGTGGTCGACACGGCGCGCCTCGATGCGCGGCCGATCTGGCAGGCCGACACCGTGGCCCTGCACGAGGCGGTGCCGGGCCACCACCTGCAGGTGGCGCGCGCCCAGGAGCTGGACCTGCCGGCGTTCCGGCGCCACGCCTGGTATGACGCCTTCGGCGAAGGCTGGGCCACCTATGCCGAGAGCCTGGGCCCCGAGCTCGGCCTGTTCCAGGATCCGTTCTCGCTGTTCGGTCACCTGAATGAAGAGATGTTCCGCGCTGCGCGGCTGGTGGTCGACACCGGCATCCACGCGCAAGGCTGGACCCGCCGGCAGGCGCTCGATTACCTGAACACGCATACCGCCAATCCGCCACGCGATAACGAGGCCGAGGTCGACCGCTATATCGCGCGCCCGGCGCAGGCACTGAGCTACAAGATCGGCCAGCTGCGCATCCTGGCGCTGCGCACCCAGGCCCAGGCGGCGCTGGGCAAGGGGTTCGACCTGCGCCGCTTCCATGACGCCCTGCTCGGCGGCGGCGCGCTGCCGCTGCCCGAACTCGACCGCAGCATGGGCCGCTGGATCGCGGCCGAGAAGGATCCTGCGACACGCGCCGTGGCAGCGCAGCCGGCGGCGGCCGCTGCCAGCGCCGAATTCAACGCCGAATTCGAATCGAGGCCAGAATCGACCTGGGAGCCCGCCTTCGAATTCGATTTCGTGTTCGATGGCGAGCTTCCGCCAGGCTACGACCCGGGCCCGTCACCCGATTTCGAAGCGCCAGGCCAGAGTGCGCCGCCGCCCGCCCGCAAGTCCTTCCGTGCACCGCCATGGGGTGAATGAGGGACGCCCGAACGCGCAGTCCGATTTTCGGTTAATCTCTGCTCCAACGGAAATAGCAGTATAAGAAAGGAAACACTGTGTCGAACCAATTCAACCGCCGCCTGGCCCTGCTCGACGACGACGACCACCGCGCCCTGCTGGGCCAGGGCCTGCGCGGCATCGAGCGCGAAACCCTGCGCGTCGACGCGGCCGGCCAATTGGCGCGCACCCCGCATTCCCCGGCCCTCGGTTCGGCCCTGACGCACCCGCACATCACCACCGACTACGCCGAGGCGCTGCTCGAGTTCATCACCCCGGCCGAGCACGATATCTCGCTGGCGCTGCACCGCCTCGACGCGATCCACCGTCATGCCTACGCCAGGCTGGGCGACGAGATGCTGTGGGGCGTGTCGATGCCGGGCGAACTGCCGCCTGAAGAAGAGATCGAGATCGCATGGTACGGCAGCTCGAATATCGGCATGCTCAAGCACGTGTACCGGCGCGGCCTGGCGCTACGCTATGGCAAGGCGATGCAATGCATCGCCGGCATCCACTACAATTATTCGCTGCCCGAAAAGCTGTGGCAGTTGTTCGCGCAAGAAGAAGGGATCGCCGAGGAACGCCGCCATGCGCTGCGCGACTTCCAGTCCGAGAGCTATATCGCGATGATCCGCAACTTCCGCCGCTACTCCTGGCTGCTGATGTACCTGTTCGGCGCGACGCCGGCGCTGACCACCAGCTTCCTGCGCGGGCGTGAACACAATCTCGAGACGCTGTCCGACGACACCCTGTATCTGCCCTACGCGACCAGCCTGCGCATGAGCGACCTGGGTTACCAGAACGACGCCCAGTCGGGCCTGCGTCCGCACGAGAACAGCCTGGAAAGCTATGTCACCAGCCTGATGGATGCGGTGAACCGTCCTTACGAGCCGTATGCGAAACTGGGCACGCAGAAGGACGGCGAGTGGATCCAGCTGTCGACCAATGTGCTGCAGATCGAAAACGAGTACTACTCGACCATCCGGCCCAAGCGCGTGATCCGCACCGGCGAGCGTCCGGTGCAGGCCCTGTGCAACCGCGGCGTGCAGTACATCGAGGTGCGCTGCCTCGACGTCGATCCGTTCGAGCCGGTCGGCATCGCGCTCGACACCGGCCGTTTCCTGGACGCCTTCCTGCTGTTCTGCGCGCTGGAGGAGAGCCCCTTGATCAGCGCCCACGACAGCCAGCTGCACGCGCGAAATTTCGCGCGCACGGTGAAGGAAGGCCGCCGCCCGGACCTGACCCTGACCCGCGACGGCAACGAAGTGCTGCTCAAGGAATGGGCGCTCGAGCTGATCGAACGCATTCGCCCGGTGGCGCAGTTGCTCGACGACGGGCACAACGAAGGCGCGGTGCACGAAGCCTCGCTCGGCAAGCAGAAGGCGAAGATCGAGGACCCAGCGTTGACGCCGTCGGCGCGGGTGCTGGAAGAAGTGCGCGCGCTCGGCTCGGCCGCGGCCTTCGGCCTGCAGCAGAGCACACTGCATGCGGCCACCTTCCGCGACAGCCCGCTGATGCCCGCCGAGGAAGCGCTGTTCGACGAGATGGCGGCCACTTCACTGGCCGAGCAGGCCGCCATCGAGCAGGTCGATAGCGGCAGCTTCGACGAGTTTGTTGCGGCGTACAACAGCAGTAAGCTATGCTCCAACAACTGAGGTAGCCGCAGTCGATTCGCGGCGCCAGATCGATTCAGCAGCCGCGAGGACCACTTGCTCACGTTTTACAACGAACACCATGCCCAGCATGACGGCCGCGTCGAGATTTATCGCGGCGAGCTGGTGCCGTGTTCCGAAAAACCGGAGCGCGCCGCCATCGTGCTGAAGGAATGCGAGCGGCGCGGACTGGGCGCGATCGTCACGCCGCACGGCGTGCCGCTGATGACGCTCGAGCGGGTGCACAGTCCGCGCTATCTGCAGTTCTTGCGCGGCGCCTGGAGCGAATGGATCACCCTCGATCGGGCCAATGCCGGCAAGGATGCCTTGCCCGCGGTATGGCCAGTGCGCACCTTGCGTGACGACATCGAGCCGGACAACTTCTGCGCCCGCCTCGGCCTGTATTCGATGGACGCCGGCACGCCGCTGACGAGCGGCACCTGGATCGCAGCCAAGACCGGCACCGACTGCGCCGTCAACGCCGCGCACGCGCTGCAGCGCGGCGAACGCGGCACCTTCGCACTCACCCGACCGCCCGGCCACCACGCGGGCAGCGATTTCTTTGGCGGTTCCTGCTTCCTGAACAATGCGGCGCTGGCGGCCCAGCATCTGCTGGACGACGGCCTGGAACGGGTTGCGATCCTGGATCTCGATTACCACCACGGCAACGGCACCCAGAGCATTTTTTATCACCGCAACGATGTGCTGTTCGTCTCGATCCACGCCGACCCGCGCCTGGAGTATCCGTTCTATCTCGGGCATGCCGACGAGACCGGCAGCGGCGCCGGCGCCGGCTTCAATATGAACATCCCGCTGGCGCCCGGCTGCGGCAGCGGCGCCTGGTTCGCGGGCCTGGAAACGGCCTGCCTCAGGATCGCCATGGCGCGCCCGCAAGCGCTGGTGGTCTCGCTCGGCGTCGACGCCGCCCCCCACGGCGCCGATCCACGCTTCGGCCTGCAGGGCGGCGACTTCCTGCGCATCGGCGAACGCATTGCCCACCTGGGCCTGCCGACCGCCTTCATCTTCGAGGGCGGGCTTGCCGGCCCCGAACTCGGCATCCATACCGTCAATGTGCTCGAAGGCTTCGAGACCGCTGCAGAATGAGCTGCGCTTTATCATCCACCATCATCGCCTTGCATCCATGACCACCCCTAGCCTGATCGACTGGCAATTCTCGCGTTTCGCCGACCTTACCCCGTTCGACCTGTACGAAGTGCTGGCCCAGCGCCAGAACGTGTTCATCCTCGAGCAGACCTGCCTGTATCCCGACATCGATGGCCATGACCTCGAGGCCCATCACCTGCTGGGCTGGCGCACGGTCGACGGCAAGCGCAGCCTGGCCGCCTACCTGCGCGTGCTGGCCCCGGGCGCCAAGTACGACGAGATGTCGATCGGCCGCGTGATCACGACGCCGGCCGCGCGCGGCACCGGCGCCGGACGGGCCCTGATCGACCAGGGCATCCTGCAGGCCGAAGCCCTGTACCCGGGTCACCGCATCCGCATCGGCGCCCAGCAATACCTGGAGCGCTTCTACGGCAGCTTCGGCTTCGAGACCGTCTCGGCGCCGTATGACGAAGACGGGATCATGCACATCGATATGCTGCGCTGACGGCAGTCTCGCATGCGTCAATGGCAATCGCGCGGCCGGCGGCCGGCTTCGCGGTCTTTCTTGGCCTCGCGGTCGCACTCCATCTTGCGCACCATCTCGAGGCTGTCCTTGCTGTTCTGGGTCGAGATGCGCTGGCGCTCGAGCGCATTGAGCTTTTCGCTATCGCGCCGGCTTTGCTGCTTGAGCATGCAGTCGGTGTAGTCGCGCGAGCCCTGGCCGGCGCCAAAGGTGGCGCAGGTACTGTTGTCTTCCGAGAGGTTGGCGTAGCGCCGCTGTTCAGGCGATTCGCATGCGGCAAGGCCCGCGCCAAGCGCGGCGACCAGGCCCAGCATCAATAGCGGGCGGCCCGCGTTCAGGTAAGTTCGGTTCATTCTGTTGTTCTCCTGTCTGGATAGCCCGGCGCACGCGCATCGTGGCCGGAGGCGATCGCATCGCCATGGGAGACAGTAGAACAGCCCGGGATTGCAGGATCATGGGCTGTGCGCAGGTGCGCGCCGCGGCGTGGGAAATTCGACGCGCGCGAGCGTGCCGCCGCCAGGCGCGCCGAGCAGCGCCACGCGGCCGCCATGGCGCTCGACCACCTGCTGCACCAGGTGCAGGCCCAGGCCGCTGCCGGCCGATCGCGGCCGCAGGCGATGGAAGGGTTCGAACACGCGCTCGCGTTCTTCGAGCGGGATGCCGGGTCCGTCGTCCTCGACCTCGAACGATGATCCCGCTACCCGCACGACCACGTGGCGGCCGCCATGCTCGATCGCGTTCTGCACCAGGTTCGTCACCACCCGCTCGATCGCACCGCCGTCGCCGCGCACTGGCAGCGCCTCGTCGACCGTGACTTCGATCGAGCGGTTCGACGCGATCAGCAGCGGCGCCAGGTCGCCGGCCACGCGCCGCACCAGCGCCGCGAGGTCGAATTCCTCGTCGCGCCAGGCGCTGTCCAGGCGCTGCAGGTCGAGCATCTGCTCGGCGAGATTGGCAAGCCGCTCGACGTCGCTGCCCAGCCGGCGCATGGCCGGATCGGCGGCCGCATCGACCTTGACCCGCAGGATGGCGATCGGCGTGCGCAGCTCGTGGGCGGCCGAGGCGATAAAACGGCGCTGCCGTTCATAGCCTTCGTCCAGCCGGCCGAGCGCCTCGTTCACGGCCCGCACCAGTGGCGCGATCTCGCGTGGCACCTGTGCCTCGCTGAGCCGCATGCCACGGCGGCTGACATCGATCCGCTCGGCCTCGCGCGCGATCCTGGCCACGCCGCGCAGCGAGCGCCTGACGATCCACGGAATCGCCACCAGCGACATCAGCACCATCAGCCCGAAGATCGGCAGCGCGGCGACGCCGGAGGCCGCGATGACGGTAAAGCCGATCTGCGCCAGCTTGCCATGGCCCAGGATCGTCACCGGGCCGGCCGCAGAGTCTTCGTGCCGGATCACGGCGCTCAATAAATGGGGGGCGAAGCGGTCACGCACATGGCCGTAGGAGAGATTGTGCAGCAGGCCGGTGACGGCGCCATACTGGGCCGGCACCTGTCCGAAACTGACCCGGTGGCCGTCCTCGTCTTCGGCCACGAACCACAGATTGGGCGACTCCGCGCGCAGCGCGGCCAGTTGCTGCGTCATGCGCACCGCCAGGCCACCATCGGCATCGCGCACCAGGGCCGCGGCAATCACGGGGGTGATGCGCTCGTCGGTGTAGGGCCCGCCGCTGTCGGCGCGCAGCGCCAGCGCGACAATGATGGGAAAGCTGATGCACAGGATGGCGAACTGCAGCAGCAGCGGCTGCACGATCAGCGGCCACTTGAGCGATGGCGGCCGGCGGCTCACGGCCGCGCCTGCAGCAGGTAGCCGACGCCCTTGATGGCGTGGATCTCGATGCCGGCATCGGCCGCAAGCAGCTTGCGCCGCAGACGCGAGATGTGGGAATCGAGCGTATTGGACTGGATGGCGTCATCGAAGCCGTACACGCCCTGCTCGAGCGACTCGCGCAGCACGGTGCGCCCGCGGCGCTTGACGAGCGTGGCCAGCACGCGCAGTTCGCGCCGCGCCAGGTCGAGCCGTACGCCGCCGACGCTTGCTTCATCATTGGCGATGTCGAACACCAACGCGCCGACATGGATTTCTTCGGGTCCCAGCTCGGTGGGGCGGCGCCGCACCGCCCGTATGCGCGCAAACAATTCCTCCAGCGCGAAAGGCTTGACCAGGTAGTCGTCCGCGCCTTCGTCCAGGCCGGCGACGCGATCGGTGACATCGCCGCGCGCGCTGAGCACGATAACGGGCAGGCCCGGATGCGCCGTCCGCAACGACGGCAGCAGCGACAGGCCGTCGCCGTCCGGCAAGGTGCGGTCGAGCAGCACCAGGTCGTAGCCGTGCATGCGGCATGCCTCACGCGCCATCGCCAGCCGGTCGACATGGTCGACGACATATCTTTCGCGCTCGAGCGCGGCGCGCACCGTGGCGGCGAATTCGAGCTCGTCCTCTACCAGCAGAATTCTCATCGGGCATCTTCCATGGACATGGGAACAAGGAGCGCAGCGGCGCAGCGGCCTGGTGCGCGCTGGAGTCAGCATACCTGCCGCGCATTGCGTCAACATGGCATCTGCCTTGTGGTTCATGTCGGGGTGCGCGCGGGTCTGTCTCCTTTCCAAAGATACACGACTAGCTGGGGAGTGCCCGCGTCGCTCAGCAGCCGCACGGCGGGCGCGGGCGCAGGCGCGTGCACGGATCAGGATGCGGCCAGGCGGCCGGCGCCCAGCAGTGTCACCGCGGCTGCGAGCAGCAGCCAGGCCGGCGGCTCGCCGGTTATTGGAGGGGTAGTCACGACGCAGGCGAAAACAGGTGCCGATGGCGCACCTGCGGCCGGGGCGACGTTGCCACAGGCCAGCATGAGTGGGATAAGACAAAGAGAGCAAGAACGCATGATCGACCCGCCATGAAAAGCCCGAGCATCGCCCGTCACCGCCCCGCCTTCCATGCGCCAGGTCAGCCGTGCGCACGAAAAAAAACCGGAGCCGCAGCCCCGGTTCGGTAGCACGCCGGCCCAGGGCCGGCACGCCCTTATTGCACCTTGGTCAGGTTCATCTCGAACACCAGGCCCGAGCTGCCCGGGATCGGCGGACGGCCGGCCGTACCGTAGCCCAGAGCGAACGGGACCAGGATGGTGCGCTTGCCGCCGACCTTCATGCCGACCAGGCCCTGGTCGAAACCGGGAATGACGGCGCCGCCGCCGAGCACGAACGGATTCACGGTGCCCGACTCCATGCGCGTACCCTTGAAGTCGGCAGCCTTGTCGTCGTACAGCCACAAGGTGTACTGGACGGTGACGGTCTTGCCCTTGACCGCTTCGGCGCCGGTGCCGACGGTATCGTCCTTGATGGTCAGTGCGGCAGGGCTGCTCACGGCGGACTTGTTATCGTTGTCGTCGCTACCGCCGCCGCAGGCGGTCAGGGCGAGCATGGCGGCAAAGGCGGCGATCAGGGGGAACTTCAGCTTCATGGGAGTCCTTGAGAGGGAAAGGCAAACAAAGTGTGTGAAACGAAACTTCGTACCTTAGCGAATCAGTGCCATGAAACTGTCCAGAATTTGTCTATCAATTGTAATGTAGCAATGTGGGACTAAAGGGAGAGCTGACGCTTTTACGCAACAGGCAGGCCCGGAACCCGGGCCGCCGCCTCAAATCTCGATCTGCGTCCCCAGTTCGATCACCCGGTTGCTGCGGATCTGGTAATAGTCGGCCGCGCTGCGCGCATTGCGCGACATCGCCACATACAGGTGCTCGCGCCACGGCGCCATGCCGCCGCCGGGGGCCGAGATCACGGTCTGGCGCGCGATGAAGAACGAGGTTTCCATCATCTCGAACGACAGGCCGAGCGCGCCGCAGCGGTCGAGCACGTCCGGGATATCGGCCTCGTCCTTGAAGCCGTAGTGGATGTTCAGCTGGTAGCAGTTGTGGCCCAGGTCGACGATATCGATCTGTTCCTCGAACGGCACCCACGGCTCCTCGCGCATGTGCACGGTCAGGAACACCACCCGTTCATGCAGCACCTTGTTGTGCGACAGGTTGTGCAGCATCGCGTGCGGCACGCCGTCGCTTTCCCCGCGCAGGAAAATCGCGGTGCCCGGCACCCGGGTCGGCGGCGCCACGAACAGCGATTCCATGAAGGCCTCGAGCGGAATCGCATGCTTCTGCAGGTTCTCGAACACCAGGCCGCGGCCGCGCTTCCAGGTCAGCATCAGGGTCAGCAGCACGCCCCCCATCAGCAGCGGGAACCAGCCGCCATGGAACAGCTTGGTGGTGGTGGCGGCAAACAGCAGGACGTCGATCACCAGAAAGAAGCCGGTCGCGCCCAGGCACATCCATAGCGGCAGGCGCCAACGGTAGCGGGTGACGAAGAAGGTGAGCACGGTGGTCATCATCATGGTGGCCGTGACCGCGATGCCGTAGGCGCCGGCCAGTTCGTCCGACGAACCGAAGCCGATCACGGCAATCAGCACCACCGCCAGCTGCAGCCAGTTGACGGCCGGGATATAGATCTGGCCGATCTCGCTGGCCGAAGTGTGCAGGATGCGCATGCGCGGCAGCAGGCCGAGCGCGATCGCCTGCTTGGTCATCGAATAGGTGCCCGAGATGGTGGCCTGCGAGGCGATCACGGCCGCCATGGTCGACAGGATCACCAGCGGGATCACGCTCCAGCTGCCGAGCTGGTGGTAAAACGGATTTTCCACCGCGCCCGGATCGGCGATCAGGAGGCCACCCTGGCCCAGGTAGTTCAGGGTCAGCGCCGGATACGCAATCAGGAACCAGGCCATGCGGATCGGCTTGGCGCCGAAGTGTCCCATGTCGGCGTACAGTGCCTCGGCGCCGGTGATCGCCAGCACCACCGCCCCCAGCGCGATAAAGGCCAGCAATTTATTGTCCAGCATGAAGTGCGCCGCATGCCAGGGATTCAATGCGTTCAGGATCTGTGGCGACTGCACGATATTGACGATGCCCATCGCGGCCAGCGCGAGGAACCACACCAGCATCACCGGGCCGAAGAAGCGGCCGATGCCGCCCGTGCCATGGCGCTGCACGCTGTACAGCGCCACCAGCACCACCACCGCCAGCGGCACCACGTAGTGCGACATGCCAGGCGCCGCCACCTCGAGTCCTTCGATCGCGCCGAGCACCGAAATCGCCGGCGTGATCACGCTGTCGCCATAGAACATGGTGGCGCCGATGACGCCGATGGCGAGCAAAGGAAAACTCCAGCGCGAATGGCGCGGCACCGAGGTGGTCGCCAGCGCCATCAGGGCCATGATGCCCCCTTCGCCACGGTTGTGCGCCCGCAGCACGAGGGTCACGTACTTGAGCGACACGATCACCGTCAGCGCCCAGAAGATCAGGGAGATGACGCCGAGGATATTGGGAACGGTCAGCGCCAGGCCATGGGTGTCGTCGAACACCGCGCGCAGCGTGTACAGGGGGCTGGTGCCGATGTCGCCGTAGACGATGCCGACCGCGGCCAGGGTGAGGGCAGCCAGGCTGCTTTTCTTGCTATCTGATGTCAAGATTGCACCATCGCTTTTGTATTGGTGCGGCGCACCATAAAATAGTAGCTGAAAAAAAGCAAGAATATTTCGTGGTGCATCATACACCCGTGCAAAATATGACCGTCGCCAGCAGTCGCAGGGGGTTTCAGGGATAATGACATCCCAGCAATTCACCTCTCCTCCCCCATGCGTTCCGGCATCATTTACGCGGCCCTGGCTTTTCTCTGCTGGGGGTTGTTCCCCATCTATTTCCACGCCTTGGGCGAGGTGCCGCCGCTGCAGATCCTGGCGCATCGGATGCTGTGGTCGCTCGGTTTCCTGCTGATCGTGCTGCTGTTGCGGCGCCAGTGGAAATGGTTGAGCGTGGTGCGCCAGCCGCGCGTGTTCTTCAGCTTCGTACTGTCGGCGCTGCTGCTCAGCGCCAACTGGCTGGTGTATATCTGGTCGGTCACCAACCACCATGTGATTGAAGCCAGCCTCGGCTATTTCATCAATCCGATGGTCAATATCATGCTTGGCTACCTGGTCTTGAAGGAACGCCTGCGCACTGTCCAGTGGGTGGCGATCGCGATCGCCGCGCTGGGCGTGGGCTGGCTGACCTGGCAGGCCGGCACCGTGCCCTGGATCGCCCTGTTCCTGGCGTTCTCGTTCGGCAGCTACGGCTTGCTGCGCAAGACCGCCGCGCTCGGCGCGCTTGAGGGCTTGTCGTTCGAAACCATCGTGCTGTTCCCGCTGGCAGCGGCGTATGTCATCTGGCTGACCGTGGAGGGCCAGAACGTGTTCATCAATACCGACTCCGACACCATCCGCGTGCTGCTGGTCATGGCCGGACCGCTGACCGCGATCCCGCTGCTGCTGTTCGCCAGCGGCGCGCGCAAGATTCCGCTGTCGATTTTGGGACTGCTGCAATACCTGTCGCCGACCCTGCAATTCCTGCTCGGCGTGTGGCTGTTCAAGGAGGCGTTCACGGCCGATCGCCTGGTTGGCTTCGTGCTGATCTGGGGTGCGCTGCTGCTGTTTGCCGGCGAAGGCCTGCTGCGCCGGCCGTCCGGTGCGGTCGCCGCCAGGACCTGATCGCGCGCAGTCCGATGCGCAATTGGAAGCCGCCGGCGCCAAGTAATCCTGTGTCCGGCGCGGGTTCTGTCGTATCCTGTGCTCCTTGAACAACACCAGAGTCAAAGCATGGCAAATTACGTCTATACCATGAACCGCGTGGGCAAAATCGTCCCGCCAAAACGTCAAATTCTCAAGGACATCTCGCTGTCCTTCTTCCCCGGCGCCAAGATCGGCGTGCTGGGCCTGAACGGCTCGGGCAAGTCGACCCTGCTCAAGATCATGGCTGGCATCGATACCGACATCCAGGGCGAAGCGCGCCCGATGCCAGGCCTGAACATCGGCTACCTGCCGCAGGAACCGCAGCTCGATCCTGAAAAAACCGTGCGCCAGGAGGTGGAATCGGGCCTGGGCGAAGCCTTCGAGGCGCAAGCCAAGCTCGAAGCCGTGTACGCCGCCTATGCCGAAGAGGATGCCGACTTCGATGCGCTGGCCAAGGAACAAGAGCGCCTGGAAGCGATCATCTCGGCCTCCGATGGCGGCAACCTCAACCTGCAGCTGGAAATGGCTGCCGACGCGCTGCGCCTGCCGCCGTGGGATGCCAGGATCGGCGTGCTGTCGGGTGGCGAGAAGCGCCGCGTGGCGCTGTGCAAGCTGCTGCTGTCGAAACCTGACATGCTGCTGCTCGACGAACCGACCAACCACCTGGACGCCGAATCGGTCGAGTGGCTGGAGCAATTCCTGCTGCGCTTCCCGGGCACCGTGGTCGGCATCACCCACGATCGCTACTTCCTCGACAACGCCGCCGAATGGATCCTCGAGCTGGACCGCGGCCATGGCATCCCATGGAAAGGCAATTACTCGTCGTGGCTGGACCAGAAGCAGGCGCGCCTGAAGCAAGAAGAGTCGACCGAATCGGCGCGCCAGAAAGCGCTGCAGAAAGAACTCGAATGGTCGCGCCAGAATCCAAAGGCGCGCCAGGCCAAGTCCAAAGCCCGCCTGGCCCGCTTCAATGAGCTGTCCGAATTCGAATACCAGAAGCGTAACGAGACGCAAGAGATCTTCATCCCCGTGGCCGAGCGCCTGGGCAATGAAGTCATCGAGTTCAAGAACGTCTCGAAAGCCTTCGGCGATCGCCTGCTGATCGACAATCTGTCGTTCACCGTGCCGCCAGGCGCCATCGTCGGCATCATCGGCCCCAACGGCGCCGGTAAATCGACCCTGTTCAAGATGATCGCCGGCAAAGAGCAACCGGACAGCGGCGAAGTCGCGATCGGCCAGACCGCCCGCGTCTCGCTGGTCGACCAGCACCGCGACGAACTGGCCAATGCCAAGACCGTATTCGAAGACGTCTCCGGCGGCGCCGACATGCTCAGCGTCGGCCGCTTCGAAATGCCGTCGCGCGCCTATCTGGGCCGCTTCAACTTCAAGGGTTCCGATCAGCAGAAGGTCGTGGGCAACCTGTCGGGTGGCGAACGCGGCCGCCTGCACCTGGCCAAGACCCTGCTACAAGGCGGCAACGTCCTGCTGCTCGATGAACCGTCGAACGACCTGGACGTGGAAACCCTGCGCGCCCTCGAAGACGCACTGCTCGAGTTCGCCGGCAGCGTGATGGTGATCTCCCACGATCGCTGGTTCCTGGACCGTATCGCGACCCACATCCTGGCCTTCGAAGGCGATTCGCAAGTCACCTTCTTCGACGGTAACTACCAGGAATACGAAGCCGACAAGAAGAAACGCCTCGGTGAAGAAGGCGCCAAGCCGAAGCGTATTCGCTACAAGCCGCTGACCACCTGATCGTCTTCGTGGTCAGGATATAAGCGCTTGTTTCGTTACTGAAAATCCCGCCGTGGCGATCGCCATTGGCGGGATTTTTTATTAGCGGAAACGGAACGCGGTAGCGATGTAAATTGTGTAAAACTCGTTGGGATGAAGACTTTCGGACGCTTGCCGACCGCAGCCACTGTGTGCGCGCGGTGCCGGCCAGACCATGCTCAACTACCGCAATAACCGCGTCCCCGGCGGGACCTTCTTTTTCACGGTGCGCCTGCTCGATCGCAGCAGCCACCTGCTCACTGAACATATCTCCGCATTCGGCGAAGCCATGCGGCTGGCGCGTGGGCGCCGTCCTTTCCACGTCGACGCATGGACGGTCTTGCCCGACCATGCCCATGCGATCTGGACCCTGCCGCCAGGCGACCACGACTGTTCAAGCCGCTGGCGCGCAGTCAAGATCGCGTTCTCCAAGGCCTTGCGCAAGACCGGCCGCCCAGAAGTCGACGATGGCGCTGTCTGGGAGCGCCACTACCGCCACTACCGCGTTGGCCACGACGACGATTACACGGCGCTGGTCGACTACGTCCACACCGATGCCGTGCGCCACGGCCATTGCCTCGAAGCGCGCGACTGGCCCTGGTCGTCGCTGCACCGCTTCATCTCGGCCGGCCACGCCGCGCCGGCGCCGCACATCATCGTGCCGCCGTGGGTAAGCCGCCCACAGAGTCAGGCACTGGCGCGTTTATAAATTACGGGCAACAAAAAAGGCCCCGCAGGGCCTTTTTCGTTCACACTACGTTCAACTTAGAACGAGTACTTGGCGCCGATCGTCAGTGCATTCGGACGCACGCCGAAGTCACGGGTGCCGCCGAAGCGTTCGTATTCGGCGATCACGGCCACGTCCTGGTTGATGTTGTACTGCACACCCAGCGCGCCGTAGGCGTTGTTGTCGCTGTCGCGGCGGTTCAGCACCGAGTTGGCGGCCGACAGTTCGTTCACATCATGCGACATGCCCAGCTTGGCGTAGCCGACCAGCTTCTCGGTCAGCGGCGAGCTGAACTTGGCAGCGACATAGGTCGAACGACCATCGACCTGGCCGCTGGCGTTCGTTGCGCCCAGGCCATAGTAGATGTCGGCGCTGCGGAAGTCGGTGTGACCGACTTCGAGTGCCCAGTTCGGGGTGAACTCGTAGCCGCCGAACAGCTTGGCCGATGCCTTGATGGTGTCGATCTCGGCGCTGTTCGCACCTGGAACACGGGATTCATAATCGGTCGCCACCGCGCCGACGCCAACGTAGGCGCGTGGGGTGAATTCTTGTGCCTGGACAGCCGACACAGCGGCGGTAGTAGCGAGCAGTGCAACGATCAGCTTTTTCATCTCAATTCCTCTTCTTGTTCATCTGGCTCGTGATTCCCAACGAATCGCGATGTGGCCAGATTAGCACTGTAGAAAGATCAAGTCCGTGGCGATTCCGTAAGAACTGTAAGCAAGTGTAACTTACTGACCAGTCGGTTATTAATATTTCCGCGTGGATCGAAGAGGTTGCTACAAGTTTAAACGATTTTCCTGAAAGTTAGATTGACCCGCGCTTGTAACGCGCGTGTCATCTTATTGATGCCATGCAACCAGTATTTCTGGGTTTCACCAGACATGAGCAGCAGACCGCCCTCGGTCAATTCCAGCCGAACAGTCTTTTTGTTGTGTTTATGTTTGAGGATGAAAGTACGGGCAGCGCCGAAACTCAGTGAGGCGATGGCCGGTTGCGGCCCCAGTTCGGCCTCGTCGTCGCTATGCATGCCCATGCTGTCGCGCTCGTTGCGATACAGGTTGAGCAGGACGCTGTTGAAGCTGTGCCCGGTCGCTGCTTCCACCGCCGCGTGCAGGGTGGTGAGCAAGGGCGTGAACGGCGCCGGCTGCAGGCGCAGGCCCGAATAGGTATACGCCGCGTCGCCATACCAGGCACTCAGGCGCGGTTGCAGATGGCGGTTGCCGTACACCACCACTGTTTCTTCGCGCCAGTCGGTCTCGCTCAACAAGCGCGCCATCACCTCCGCGTTCGACCAAGGCAGCGGCAACTGCGGCATCCAGGACAGCTGACCGTCTTCGAACGGGATCGGGCGCAATACGGGGTCTGCGGCAAACAAATCCATGGGCAAAATTCACGGCTATCATGATGGACCTTCCACCAACACCGCATTCTCGCATGGACAAACGCCATTTCCTCGGCGCCGCCGCGCTGGCCGGAGCAGCGCCGGCTTTCGCCAACCGCAGCGCAGGCGCAGGCACAGTCGCTGTAGCAGGGCCAGCTCTGCTGACCATCACCGGCGCGATCACGCGCAGCAACCGCGGTGGCCTCGACCCGGCACTCGACCAGATGATGGCCAAGCACAAGCTGGCCTTCGAGCGGGCGTTTGCCCTCGATTTCACGGCCCTGGCCGCCCTGCCCGCGCGCACCATCCGTCCGACCCTGGAATACGACGGCAAACCGCACACCCTGCGCGGGCCGCTGCTGGCCGACGTCCTGGCCCAGGCCGGCGCCAGGCCGCGCGATGCGGCAAGGATCGTCATGCGGGCAGTCGACGGCTATGCCGCCGTGCTCGAGATGCGCCAACTGCGGGAAAGGAATTTTATCGTCGCCACCCACCTGGATGGCAAACCGATGGCGCTGGGCGGACTGGGGCCGCTATGGGCCGTGTACGACGCCGACCGGGTGCCCGAAATGGCGGCGCTGCCGGTGGCACAGCGCTTCGGGGCTTGCCCCTGGGCGCTGTATCACATGGAAGTGATGTAGTGAAAACTCAGGCGTAGGCTTCCGCCAGGCTCATCACGCGTGGTGCGACCTTGATGCCGACATTGCCGAACAAAGCGTCGATGGCGGCCAGGTTGGCGCTGCACTCTTCGGCCTTCCAGCCCTTGAACATATCGGTGCCGTCCTTCTGGAAATGCAGGTCGAGCACCTTGCCCTTGTCGCGGTGAACATAGTTTTGCTGGTGGACGTTCTGGAAACCCAGTTCGGCCAGGCCGGCGAGCACGGTATTCGGGGGATTTTCCGGATCGGTCGCCAGAAACACGCCGAAGGTCTTGCCCGGTGGCTTGGCGGCGATGTCGACCTCGTAAATCCCTGGCGCCTTGGTGGCATTCGTGCTCTTCAGAAACAACATATCTGTTCTCCTGGCGCGCCAGTGACCTACGGGAAAGGACGCGCGCTGCTTATTGGTTGGTCAGTACTCAAGCATATTTCCATACGGGAACTTTGTCGATCTTTGTCTGCGCTTTGTTCGTTTTATCGCATCAATAAGCCAAAAACTGTGGCGCCGATTAACACGGCGCAAGCGAGCATGCCCAAAATGAAACCCGCTTCGCGCTTGGCCGGGTCGCGGTAATAGCCGAGCGCATACAGGATGCGGCCCAGGCACCACAGCAGGCCGCCAGCCGCCGCCCACAGGTCGCCCAAGAAAGTGGCGCACAACCACAGCGGGACCAGCACCAGCGGCAGCATTTCGAGGGTATTCATCTGGACCCGGTGGGCGCGCTGGAATGCTTCGGGACCATCCATCGACGGCGCCGGCACCTTGTAGCGCACGCGGGCGTAGCCGGCCACGCCCCAGGTCCAGAAATACACTCCAAGAACGGCCAGCGTGGTCCAGGCGGTATAGAACATCGTATTTTCCTTATTGTGTCGAGCGGATCGCTCAGGATCCGGCGTGCTTGCGCCGCGCCAGGTCGGCGGTCAGGGGCAGCAGTGCTTCGTACAGCTTGCCGGTCGCCGGGTCCCAGTCCAACAAGGCCTGCTGCTGGCGCGCCACGGTTGCATGGTCGCCGCGTGCCACCGGTCCGCTCAGGGCCGCCGCCGGGCCGAGTCGGAACACATTGGCCATGGTCTCGCTGGCCAGCGGACGCGCCAGTTCGCGCGCCACCTCCTCGGGTACGCCTGCCGCCTGGTAGGCGCGCAACGCGGCGTCGAGCACCGTGGTCAGGTAGTTCGATGCGAACACCGCCGCAGCGTGATAGACGGTCTTGGCGGCGGCATCGATCGGCACCAGGCGCGCGCCGATCGCCGCGAATGCCGGCTCCAGGAGCGCCAGCGCCCCCGCATCACCCTCGATCCCGCAGTACGTACCGCTAAAATCGCGCGCCACGGCCTCGGGATCGGCGAAGCTGCGGATCGGGTGCACGCTGGCGACCAGGGCGCCCTGCCCGCGCGCCGCCTGCAGTTCGCCGGACGCCTTGGCGCCGCTGCAGTGGAATACCAGCGCGTCACGCAAGTCGTGCGCCTGCGCCAGCGCCGCCGCCATCGGTGCGATCTGGTCGTCGTTCACGGCCAGCAGCCAGGCCTGGGCCGGGCGCAGCGCCGTGATGTCGGCGCAGGCCCGGCCGGCGCCGATGAAGTCGACCGCGGCCTGGGCGCTGTCCTGCGAGCGGGTCAGCACGTCCTTTACCACGAACGCGCCACTGTGTGACAACAGCCGCCCCAGCACACGGCCGACGTGGCCGGCCCCGATCAGGTTCAGGGTCGGCGCCACCTCAGAATCCCGAACCGGACTGGCTCAGGTATTCCAGTTCTTCAGGCGTCGAGGCGCGGCCCAGGATCGGGTTGCGGTGCGGGAAGCGGCCGAAGCGCGCGATCACGCCGCGGTGGCGGTGCGCGTAGTCGAGCTGCTCGCTGAAGCCCTCGTGGCTGGCGGCCAGGTCGGTGAACAGTTCGACCGCCTGTTCTTGCATGCGCGCGTTTTCGGCATGCTCGAAGGGCATGTAGACGAACACGCGCTCGAGCGGGGTCAAGGCCAGGTGCGCACCTGAATCAACCAGCTGGCGTGCGGCATTGAGCGCCAGCAGATCGCCGGCGAACGAGTCCGGCGTCGCACGGTAGGCGTTGCGGGTGAACTGGTCGAGCACCAGGATGCGCGCCAGCACGCCGCGTGGTCCCTGCGCGTCCCATTCGCGCAGGCCGCCAGCGATCGCGTTGTCGATCGCCGCGCCAAAGCGTTCGCGGATGGCGGCGTCGAAAGCGTCGTCCTTGCGGAACCATTCGGCGCGCTGCTTGCCGTGGCCTGAGTCCGACGGCGGCAGGAACCAGAAATCGAGAACTTCTTGTGCGTCCATTTGAAAACCCCGTTTTGGAATTATTGTGGTGCTGCTGATTCAGTTACGCGCGTGCGACAGCTGGAACGAGTCGACGCCGTCGAAGGCGGCCAGCTCGCGCGCCAGCTCCGACAGCGGCGCGCCGGTCTTGCGCGACAGCGCCAGCGCCACGAAGCGCCATTCCTGGCGCCCGTCATCGCTGCTGATGGTCAGCGAGCTGCCCGCGACCTCGTAGCCGCGCTCGAGCGCGATCTTGCGGATCGCATCCTCGCGCGGCAGGAAGCCGGTCTTGAAACGCATCCGCACCGCCACCGCGTGGCGCGATGGCAAAAAGGTTTCAAGGCGGTTCAGGTAGATCATGATCATCGCCGCCAGGAAGGCCAGGCCCATCGCGGCCAGGTAAAAGCCGATGCCGACCAGGATCCCGATCGCCGACGAGGCCCAGATCGAGGCGGCCGTGGTCAGGCCGCTGATATTGAAGCCGTCGCGCATGATGACGCCGGCGCCCAGGAAACCGACGCCGGTGACCACGCCCTGGATGATGCGGGTCGGATCGATCGGCGCCAGCAGGCCCGAGTGGCCGCCGTACCAGAAATCGGGATAGCCGGCCAGGATGGTCAGTCCGGCCGAGGCCATGCACACCAGGCCATAGGTGCGCATGCCGGCCGCGCGCCCATGGTAGGCGCGCTCGTAGCCAACCATCAGGCCCAGCAGCAGGGCCCCGACCAGGTGCAACAGGATCAGGCCATTGGTGAACAGTTCGCTCTTCGACCAATAGGCCGCGATCAGGTTGGTTTCCGTCATGCGCGTGTCAGTAGGCGTGGGTGCTCAAGGCTTCTTCTTGACCAGCTGCTTTTCGAAAGCCAGGTCGTTCTTGCTGATGCGCGGCTGTTCCTGCGGGCCGAGGCCCTTGACGAAGGCGACGAAGTCGTCGAGCTCCATCGGGGCGCACAGCGGCGGGCTGCCGGGCGCTTCGGACAGGTAGAAGTGGCCGTCGCCGGTGCGCGCCATCGAGTACAGATTGTTCCCGGTGCGCTGCTTGAGGCGTTCGACGGCGGTGCTGGCGCGGGTGGAGCGTGAGCTGGCCATTCAGATCGCCTCCGTGCGCAGCATCAGCCATTCAAAGGCCGGACCTTCGACGTGCGGCGTCAGGCGCGCACGCACGGTGGCGTGGTAGTCGTTCAGCCACGCGATTTCGTCAGGCCGCATCAGCGACTTGTCGAGGCAACGGGTGTCGATCGGGCACAGGGTCAGGGTCTCGAAGCCGAGGTACTCACCGAATTCGGAGGTTTCGACATGCTCGTTGAGCACCAGGTTCTCGATGCGGATGCCCCAGCGTCCCGGACGATAGATGCCCGGCTCGATCGAAGTGATCATGCCCACTTCCATGGCCGTATGCGGCTCTGGTGGCACCGCCGGCGAAATCGTCTGCGGACCTTCGTGCACGTTCAGGAAGTAGCCGACGCCGTGGCCGGTGCCGTGGCCGTAGTCGATGCCGGCGGCCCAGATCGGGGCGCGCGCGATGGCATCGAGCATCGGCGCGCGGGTGCCGCGCGGGAAGCGCGCAGCCGACAGGTTGATCAGGCCTTTCAGTACCAGCGTGTAGTCGCGTTTCTGCGCCGCGCTCGGGGTGCCGACCGGGATCACGCGCGTGATGTCGGTGGTGCCGCCCAGGTACTGGCCGCCCGAGTCGATCAGCAGCAGGCCATCGCCTTCGATGACGGCGCAGCTCGCGCTCTCGGCGCGGTAGTGCATGATCGCGCCATTGCTGTTGAAGCCGGCGATGGTCGAGAAGCTGGCGCTGACAAAATTCGGACGCCGCGCGCGTGCTGCGGTGATGCGGGTGTCGATATCGACTTCATTGATCGGGGCGCGCTTGGCATCGGCCAGCAGCGGCTCGAGCGCAGCGAAGAATTCGCACAGCGCTGCGCCATCCTGCTCCATCGCGGCGCGCACATTGACCGCTTCGCTGTCGAGCTTGCGCGACTTGGCGAAGGTGGTCGGATTGATCGCCTCGACCACGTTCACGCCCTGCGCCACGGCGGCGCGCATGCCGGCGGTGACGCGGCGCGGATCGAGCAGCAAGCTTGCGCCGTCAGGCAGCGACTCCAGCGCATGGACCGCATTGGCGTAAGGCGCCAGGTGCACATCGTCGGCTTCCAGGCGCGCGCGCACATCGTCAGGCACCTTGCCTTCGAGGACGAACAGGGTCGCGTCGCCGCGGCCGATCAGCGCATGCGCCAGGAACACCGGGTTGAAGCTGACGTCGGCGCCGCGCAGGTTGAACAGGTAGGCGATATCGTCCAGGGTCGAGATGAAGTGGAAGCCCGCGCCATGCGCTTCCATCGCGGCGCGTGTGGCGTGCAGCTTGTCGGCGCGGGTGGCGGTGGCGTACGGCGGCAGGTGTTCGAAGACGGGTTCGGTCGGCAGCGACGGGCGCTCGCTCCAGACCTCGTCGAGCAGGTCGATATCGGTACGCAAGGTGATGCCTTTGGCGGCCAGCGCATCGGCGAGCAAACGCGCACCGGCCAGGCCGAGCACGCGCGTATCGACGGCGACAGTTCGGCCTGCGGCCAAGTTGGCGGCCAGCCAGTCCACATGCAGCTGGCTGGCCGCGCCCGGGATCTTCATCAGGGCGATCCCGGAGCCGGCCAGCTCGGTCTCGGCTTGGGTGAAGTAGCGGCCATCGGTCCAGACGCCGGCGAAGTTGGCGGTGGCGATGAAGGTGCCGACCGAGCCGGTGAAGCCAGACAGCCATTCGCGGCCCTTCCAGTGGCCGGGCAGGTATTCCGACAGATGCGGGTCACTCGACGGGATGATATACGCGTCGATGCCGTGGCGCGCCATGGCGGCGCGCAGTTGCGCGAGGCGGTCCGCACGTGCGGCCTGGAATTCGTGATGGGACATGGCTAGGTGCGTCGGTCTGGTTTTCCAAGCCACGTATCATACGCCGCAATCCCTTCGAATGGCCAACCGTAACGCATGCCTGGCGACGGATGACGCATAATGGCCAGGCACCCAACTGACAATGAAGACCATGCACGAATTCCACCACGAGCGCGCGCAAGCGCTATTGGCGAATGCCACCCAGATCGTCGAACCTATCGAAGTCAACGCCGCCGTAAGGCGCGTCGCCGATGCACTCAATGCCCGCTTCGGTCGTGAGGGCGCAGCGGAGTTCCCGCTGGTGCTGGGCGTGATGGGCGGCGCGGTCGTGTTTACCGGCACCCTGCTGCCGCAACTGAACTTCCCGCTCGACTTCGACTATATCCACGTCAGCCGCTATGGCGACGACGACCGCGGCGGCGAGCTCGTATGGAAGGTGATCCCGCGCCAGAACGTGGCCGGCCGCATCATCGTGGTGGTCGACGACATCCTGGACGAAGGCGAGACCCTGGCCCACGTCAAGCAGCGCCTGCTCGACATGGGCGCGGCCGAGGTGATCGTCGCCGTGTTCGCCGACAAGGACCTGGGCCGCGCCAAGCCGATCCAGGCCGACCTGATCGGCCTGACCTTGCCGAACAAGTTCGTGGTTGGCTTCGGGATGGACGTGTATGGCTACTGGCGTAACCTGCCTGGCCTGTGGACGATCCGGCCCGAAGACCTGAAGCCGGCCGAATAAGCCTTACAGGGCAAGCCTTGCACGCGCGGCGTCATACTCGCGCTTGAGCCGCTCGACCATCTCGGCCACCGTCGGCACATCGTCCATCAGCCCCACGCCCTGGCCCGCGCCCCAGATGTCGCGCCAGGCCTTGGCCGCGCCCGAACCGAAGCTCATCTTGCTCTTGTCCGATTCCGGCAGTTGGTCCGGATCGAGACCGGCCGCCACGATCGACTTCTTGAGGTAGTTGCCGTGCACCCCGGTGAACAGGTTGGTGTACACCACATCCGCCGCGCTCGACTCGACGATCGCCTCGCGGTAGCCATCACTGACATTCGACTCCTGCGTGGCCAGCCAGCGCGAACCGATGTAGGCAAGGTCTGCCCCCATCGCCTGCGCCGCCAGGATCGCGTCGCCGGTCGCGATCGATCCGGACAGGGCGATCGGCCCCTTGAAGAACTTGCGCACCTCGCCCACCAGCGCGAACGGCGACAGCGCGCCTGCATGGCCGCCGGCGCCGGCCGCCACCAGGATCAGGCCATCGACGCCGGCTTCGAGCGCCTTCTCGGCGTGGCGGATCGAGACCACGTCGTGCATCACGATGCCGCCATATGAATGCACCGCATCCATCATCTCGCGCGGCGGCGCGCGCAGCGACGAAATGATGATCGGCACCTGGTGCCGGACACAGACCTCGACGTCATGCGCCAGCCGGTCATTCGATTGATGGACGATCTGGTTGACCGCGATCGGGCCGACTTTTGCGCCCGGATTGGCCGCTGCGTACTCCTTCAGTTCGCGTTGCAGGTCGGTCAGCCAGGTATCGAGCAGCTCGGCCGGACGGGCATTCAGGGCCGGGAAGGAACCGACGATGCCGGCCTTGCATTGGGCCGCCACCAGGGCGGGACCGCTGGCGATGAACATCGGCGAGGCGATGACGGGAAGGGACAGGTCTTGCAGCACGGCGGGCAGCGTCATGGGCAGGTCTCGGTGATGGGTGGATGGATCATTATAGCGCCGAAAAAAGAACGGTCGTGCTAGATTCCTCCCTCTAAAGATCCAGCAGGTGAAAGCCGTCGACCCGCGCGGCGCCGGCTTTCACCAGCGCCTCGACGGCCCATTGCGCCAAGCCATCGGCGTCCTGGCCCAGCATCGTGTGCACACGCTCGAGCACCGGGATCGATGCGAACAGTCCGGGTAAGGCGGCAAGGGCAATCGTCCCACGCTCGAGCAACAAGAACTTGAGCAGTACCTTGACCGCGTTGCGCGCATTGCGCGCCGGATCCGCCGCCAGGTAGTCGAGGCGGCTTCTGGCGCGCGCCAACGCGGCGGCCACATCGCCGAACACCGGTCCGTGGCCGGGGACGATCACGCGCGGCGCAAGCTGTTCGATCAGGTCGAGCGTGGCGCCGACTTCCCCGAAGCCGGGCTCGCCGGCCAGTTCCGGAAAGACCACGCCGAAGCCATCCTGCCATAGCGCGTCGCCCGAGACCAGCACGCCTTCTTCTGCGCAAAAAATGAGCAGCGCATGCGGATCGTGGCCGGGCGCGGCCCATACCTGCCAGCGCAAGCCGCCCAGCGACAAGGTGTCGCCGGGCGCCAGCACGCCGTCAAAGCCGAAGCGTGGGCACTGCTGGCCGGTGGCGCGAAAGCTCAGCGCATCTTCGTCCCAGCGCGCGACCTTGTCGCTATCGCGCGCGGGGATCGCCGTGTGGCAGCCATAGGCAGCCTGCAGGGCCGCGTTGCCGCCGCAGTGGTCGGAGTGCAAGTGGGTGTTGAGCAGGCGGTCGAGCGGCCTGTCGCCCAGCCGGTGGCGCACCAGCGCCAGCGTCTGCGGCGCATGGGTGACGTAGCCGCTGTCGATCAGGGCCGTGTCGTCGGGACCGACCAGCAGGACATTATTCGACGAGAGCCAATTGCGCTCGAACACATGAACCGACGGAGGCAGGCGCAGGTCCATGCATTGCCTCAGTTGTCGCCGAACAGCGCGGCCTCGCGGCGGCGGATCTCGGCCCAGATCGCGCGCCTGTCATCGTCGCTCGCGTTGCGCCAGGCACGGATCTCGTCGATGGTGCGCATGCAGCCTTCACACAGGCCGGTGGCGGGCACCATCTTGCAGATATTGATGCAGGGCGAAGGGACAGGAGTTTGCAGTTCTGGAGCCATTGCTTGAAGCCTAAAGACGGACATGCCGGAGGCGGCATTATCGCCCGTCCGGCAGTCCAGCGCCGTTTTTGCCTGCAAGTCACTATACTCGTCAATACGCATTGCCGTTGGAGCAGTGCCACATTGCACGAGGTGACCCATGAAAAAATTCCGATTCATCGTAATGAGCGCCCTGCTCGGCCTGTCCGCCACCGCATCGAGCCAGGTGATGTCCCCCGACGGCTATGGCAAGATCCAGTTCGGCCAGCGCCTCGACCAGGTCGAGCGCAAGCTGGGCCAGCGCGCCACGCCGCGGCCGCTCGATCCATCCTGCCCCATCGTGCGCTTCAAGCGTTATCCGCAGGTGAGCTTCATGGTCGAGAACGGCGTGATCGTGCGCGCCGACGCCAAGAACCTCGTGCGCAACAGCGCCGGCATCACAGCCCGCATGTCGGCCAAGGATGCCCTGCGCCACGCGCCGGCGATGCGCAGCGAGCTGCATAAATACGACAAGAACGGCGAATACCTGGTGCTGCCGAAAGGCGAGGACAAGGCGCTGATCTTCGAGGCCAGCAAGGGAAAAATCACGCACATGCGCGCCGGTATCAAGCCAGCCGTCGAGTATGTGGAGATGTGTGGGTGATAAAGTCTGAGAAATACCACGGTAAATAGCCGTTCGGCAGCGTTTGACAGGTTGGTGTAAGCTCATGACCTGAAATTGGTGCAGTGCACAAAAAGGATGATCATGAAACTGAACCGACTACTGCTGGCGCAGATGCGCGCCGCTACCCGATCGCTGTGGCGCTCGGGCCCGTCCACGCCCGGCGTCGCCGTGCAACAGGCCCTGAAGAATGCTGCGGCCATGCAGCGCGTGGCCCAGCGCCAGATGCGCGACTTCGCCGCGCCACCCACGCCCACGCCCACGCCTGCGCCGACACCGGCACCGACACCGGCGCCGATGCCGATGCCGGCGCCGGTACCATCTCCGCGCGAGCGCCCGGCCGGCAGCTTCATTGACGGCTACCACGAGAATGCCGCCGGCCGCCGCGACTACAAGCTGTACGTGCCGGGCAGCCATACCGGCGCACCAGCCCCGCTGCTGGTGATGCTGCATGGTTGTACCCAGGACCCGGAAGATTTCGCCAACGGCACCCAGATGAACGAGTTGGCCGAGGAAATCGGCTGCCTGGTGCTGTATCCGGCACAAAGCCAGGGCGCGAACGCCTCGCGCTGCTGGAACTGGTTCAATGCGGTCGACCAGCGCCGCGACGAAGGCGAGCCGTCGATCATCGCCGGCATGACGCGCGCGATCATGGCTGCCAATCCGATCGACCCTGACCAGGTGTATGTGGCCGGCTTGTCCGCCGGCGGCGCGATGGCGACCATCATGGGCACGCTGTATCCCGACCTGTACGCGGCCGTCGGTGTGCATTCGGGCCTGCCGTTCGCCTCGGCCAACGATCTGCCGTCGGCGCTGGCGGCGATGAAGGGTGACTTTCGGCGCAGCCAGGACAGCGGACAGTCCTTGCCGATCATCGTGTTCCATGGCGACCGCGACACCACCGTGCATCCGGCCAATGGCGAGGAACTGGTCGCGCAGGGCGCGCGCCATCTGGCCGCAGCAGGCACGGCCGAGCCTGGCCGGGTGCCGGACGGCCACGCCTATACGCGCACCCTGTACCCGGCCGAAGACGGCACGGTACAGGCTGAACACTGGCTGGTGCATGGCGCCGGCCACGCCTGGTTCGGTGGCAATGCGCGCGGCAGCTATACCGACGGCAAGGGCCCGGATGCGAGCCGCGAAATGATGCGCTTCTTCCGCACCCGGCGCTGAGGTGTCAGGTCGGCTTCGATGTGCCCGGCACAGGATGCGCGGCGATATGCGCGCGCAGGCAGGCCGGGCACCAGCAACCGACCGCCTCTTGCGGCACGGCTACTGCCGGTGGCAAAGTCGTACACCAGCACGGCGCCGAGGCGCCATCCGTCATCGCACAGCCAAATTCGGCGCCGCAGCGCGTACAAATACTCATAACTGATAAAGTACCGACTGCTGCCATAAAATACAACAGGACGCCTCCCTTTCCCCACAAGGTTTACGCTGCTTTTACATCATTGCCTGTAAAATCTCGCGACATTTATTTCGGACCCTCCATGAACGCTCAAGTGAACAGCCTGAAACCCGACGACCAACCTGACGACTTGACCGCCGTCTCGACGGCCCTGAAAGCGCAGATCCTGGCGGAGGCTCTTCCGTATATCCGTAACTTCCACGGCAAGACCATTGTCATCAAATACGGCGGCAATGCGATGACCGAAGAACGCCTGAAGCACGGCTTCGCGCGCGACGTCATCCTGCTCAAGCTGGTCGGCATGAACCCGGTCGTGGTCCACGGCGGCGGCCCGCAGATCGACAATGCGCTGAAGAAAATCGGCAAGCAAGGCACCTTCGTGCAAGGCATGCGCATCACCGACGAAGAAACCATGGAAGTGGTGGAGTGGGTGCTGGGCGGCGAAGTTCAGCAAGACATCGTGATGCTGATCAACCACTACGGCGGCCAAGCCGTGGGCTTGACCGGCAAGGATGGCGGCCTGATCCGCGCACGTCGCATGGCGATGCCTGACAAGGAAAAACCAGGCGAGTTCCTCGACATCGGTTTTGTGGGCGAGATCGAGGCGATCAACCCGGCGGTCGTGAAAGCGCTGCAGGACGACGCCTTCATCCCGATCATCTCGCCGATCGGCTTCGGCCAGGACGGCCAGGCCTACAACATCAATGCCGACGTCGTCGCCGGCAAGATCGCGGAAATCCTGAAAGCCGAGAAGCTGATCATGATGACCAACATCGCTGGCGTGCAAGATAAAGCCGGCAACCTGGTGACCGATCTGTCGGCGCGCGAGATCGACGAGATGTTCGCGGACGGCACGATTTCGGGCGGCATGCTGCCTAAAATTTCATCGGCACTGGACGCGGCGAAGTCGGGCGTGAACACCGTCCACATCATCGATGGCCGCATCGAGCACTCTTTACTGCTCGAAGTCTTGACCGAACAGGCTTTTGGCACTATGATCCGGTCTCACTAAATTTTTTGTGGCGGCAACAGTCGCCATAAGAAATAAAGATGCCCTTGTAGCTCAGTGGTAGAGCACTCCCTTGGTAAGGGAGAGGCCACGTGTTCAATCCACGTCAAGGGCACCATTTTTCTTCCTGCAGTACCCCTCCCCTTCTGTTTTTCCCCGCTCCATGACGTTGTCATGTGTCGCTGGCATAATCGTGTGTTGCTACACTTGCGCTCCGATTACCTGTGCCCACTTCTTCTCTCCAAGCCCCGGTCTGGCTGTTCGACCTCGATAACACCCTGCACGACGCTTCGCACGCGATCTTCCCGGCGATCAGCGCCAACATGAACACGTATATCGCGCGCGTGCTGAGCGTGGATGGCGTGCCCGCCACCCAGGAAGCGGTCGACGCCGCGCGCCTGGGTTACTGGAAGCGCTACGGCGCCACCCTGCTCGGCATGATGCGCCACCACCAGGTGTGTTCCAAAGACTTCCTGCACCAGACCCATGACATCGGCCCCCTCGACGCCCTGTTGCGCGCCGAACGTGGCCTGGCGCGCCTGCTGCGCCGCCTGCCCGGCCGCAAGATCTTGCTGACCAATGCACCAAATAGCTATTCGACCGAGATCGTGCGCCGCCTGAAGCTGCACAACCATTTTTCGAACCATGTCGCGATCGAGCACATGCACGTGCACCGCCAACTGCGGCCAAAGCCGTCGAAGCTGATGTTGCGCCGCCTGCTGCGCAAGCACGGCATCGCGGCCCAGCGCTGCATCCTGGTCGAGGACACGCTGGCCAACCTGCGCACCGCGCGCCAGCTCGGCCTGCGCACCGTCTGGGTCACGCAATACCTGCGAATCAGCGACCCGATTGGAAAAGCACCCCTACCGAGGACCCTGAAATGCCCCGGTTACGTCAATGTCAAAGTAAAATCCGTGCGGCAACTTCCGACGCGGCTCTCAGGGCTGCGCCGCTCCAATAACAATTCCTAGGGATCCCATGGCAAGCACGAAGCCAGGCCAGCGCAAGCTGCAAATCCTCCAGGCCCTGGCCTCGATGCTCGAGCAGCCCAAGGGCGAGAAGATCACCACCGCCGCGCTCGCGGCGCGCCTGTCGGTATCCGAAGCGGCGTTGTATCGCCACTTCGCCAGCAAGGCGCAGATGTACGAGGGGCTGATCGAGTTCATCGAATCGTCGGTGTTCGGCGTCATCAACCAGATCACCGAGAAAGAAGAAGGCGGACTCGCGCAGGCGCACGCCATGCTGCAGATGCTGCTCGGCTTCGCGGCCAGCAATCCGGGCATGACGCGGGTGCTGATCGGCGATGTGCTGGTCAATGAAGACGAGCGCCTGCAGCTGCGCATGAACGGGTTCTACGACAAGGTTGAACTGGCCTTCAAGGGCGCGCTGCGCCTGGCCGTCACGCAAGGCCACGGCCAGGAAGCCGACGTCGCCGCGCGCGCCAGCCTGCTGGTGAACTACGTCACCGGCCGCTGGCACCGCTTCGCCAAGACCGGCTTCAAGCTCAATCCAACCGAAGGCACCTCGCTCCAGGTGTCGTTGCTGCTGGCGGCGTAAAATCCGGGGCATGGATACCGGCGAAGTCTTTGCACTGCTCGACGATGCCCGCGCCGTCGGGGAAGCCCGCTCGCGCCTGTACAGCGCTCATGCGGGCACATTGACGTGCGAGGACGCCGCCGGCTGGCCGCTGCTGCTGGCGGCGCTGTCGCAAGCCTTGCAGGACGGCCTGCATGCGGTGCCGCTCCTGAGTTATGAACTCGGCGCGCACCTGCAAGGCTTGCCGGCACGGCCTGTGGATGGGCCTTTGGCCCGGGTGCTGCTGTTCACGCATTGCGAACAGATGACGGGCGAGCAGGTAGCCTCGTGGCTGGCGACCCGCAGCGCCAGCGATCAAGCTGCGGGCGTGGCCGGCATCACGCCGAATGTCGACGAAGCCCAGTTCACCGCAGCGATCGCGCGCATCCGCGACTACATCGCGGCCGGCGATACCTACCAGGTCAATTACACCTACCGCCTGCGCTTCGACGCCTTTGGCGGACTGTTCGCCTTGTACTCACGCCTGCGCGCGCGCCAGCCGGTACCTTATGGCGCGCTGGTATCGCTGCCGGATGGCGGCGCCGTGCTGTCGTTCTCGCCCGAGCTGTTCGTGCGCCACGATGCAGGCTTGTTGGTCGCGCGACCGATGAAGGGCACGGCCCCGGCCAGCGGCGATGCCGATATCGATGCCACCCGCGCGCAGGCGCTGTCGCAGGACAGCAAGAACCGCGCCGAGAACCTGATGATCGTCGACCTGCTGCGCAACGACCTGGGGCGCGTGGCGCAGACCGGTTCGGTGCAGGTGCCGGCGCTGTTCGAGGTGCAGCGCTATGGCGCCGTGCTGCAGATGACGT